>Ga0138256_10000160_pt1 | contig 79691 bp, 63 predicted proteins | sample KNB2016incub_MG_FD_105486 | JGI IMG/M metagenome (GOLD analysis project Ga0138256, IMG submission 105486) | Active sludge microbial communities from wastewater in Klosterneuburg, Austria - KNB2014incub_MG | ecosystem: Engineered > WWTP > Activated sludge > Unclassified | place: Austria... | reverse complement strand
TCGATCAGTGGTTCCACAGCCCCGGCTACCCGGACATCAAGGTCACGTTCAGCCACGATGCCGACAAGGGTCAGGGCACGTTCACGATCGAGCAGGCCCAGGCCTCCGGCACGGCCAAGGCGGGGTCGGCCGCGTCGGCAACCGCATCCACGGGCGCGTCGTCCACGGCCGTCGATGCCGCGCCGGCAGTGCCCGTCTTCACCCTCTCGACGGCCGTCGGCTGGACGATCGACGGGGTGCACCACACCGCGCCGGTGAAGATTTCCGAGGCTCGCCACACCGTCGTCGTGCCGATGGCCAAGGCGCCCGAGATCGTCCGCTTCGATCCGGGCTGCACGATCCTGCACAAGCTCACCTTCACGCCCGGCGACGCGCTGCTCCGAACCCAGCTCACCGGGGCGGGCGACGTCATCGGCCGGATCCTGGCCGGCCGGGAGCTCTGCGCGACCGGCAAGCGCGCGAACGTCGAGGCCGTCGCCGCCGCGTACGGAAGCGAACCGTTCTGGGGCGTGCGCGTCGAGTGGGCCGGCGCGCTCGGCAGGGCCGGCACGGATGCGGCGATCGCGGCGCTCACCCGGATCGTGGCCACCGAAGCCGATCCGCGCGTTCAGGCCGCCGTGATGGGCGCCGCCGCCGGCTACCGGGATGCCGGCCTCGCCAAGGCCGTCGCCGACCGCCTGGCCAACGGCCTGCCCCACCTCGCCGCCGCCGCCGCCTACCGCGCGCTCGGCGCCCAGCGCGACGCTGCGCCGCTCGACGTGCTGCTCGCCGGGGCCGCCGCGGCGCGCTACGCCGGCCACACCCAGGGCGGCGCGCTCGCCGGCCTGGCGATGACGCGCACGGACGCGGCTTACGCCCCGCTCCTGGCGGCCACGCACGTCGGCGCGACGCCCGAGGACGCGCGGTTCCACGCCGTGCCCGCGTTGGCCGAGTGGGCCGCGACACGCCCGCGCGACAGCCGGGAGCGGACGGCGACGGTCGAGCGCCTCGAGGACCTGCTGCGCGATCCGAACGAACGCGTTCGGAATGCCGCGGTGCGCGGCTTGGCGACGCTCGGCGCGGGCGCGGGCGCGATCGAACGCTTCCGCAAGACGCAGCCGGCGCAGGACCACTTCGTCGTCGACCGTCTCCTCCGCCAGGCCCGCGCCGGCGGCGATGAGAAGGTGGCGGGCCTCGAGAAGCAGCTCGAGGGGCTGCGGGACGAGGTGCGTAAGATGCGCGATACCGTCGAGGGGCTCGAGGCGAAAACATCGCCGGTCGTCGCGGAAGCGGGCTCGGCGACGGCGGGCGGCAAGGGCGGCAGGCGCCGCAAGGCCGGCAAGCGCGACAAACACGACAAGGATGGCAAGAGGGTGCGAAAGGATTCGGAGACAACGGGGAGCCTGACAGCGAGCCCAACGGCGAGCCCGACGGCGGACGATCAATTCACCGTCGAAGGGGAACGCTGATGCAGCACACCGAGCGCCTGGCGCAGCTCCGCGAGGCCATCGGCGCGGCCGGGCTCGACGCGATCGCGGTTGTCCCCGGACCGAACTTGGTCTACCTGACCGGCCTCCACTTCCATCTGAGCGAGCGGGCGACGATCCTCCTCGTGCCGCGCCACGGCCGGTGCGCGTTCGTCGTACCGGCGCTCGAAGAGACGAAGGCGCTCTCGCTGCCGTTCGACGCCGCGCTCTTCCCGTGGTCGGACGCGGATGGGCCGGCGACGGCGATCACGGCCGCGGCGGGGATCCTCGGCCTCGGCGGCAAGCGCCTCGGCGTCGAGGGTCGTCGAATCCGATTCCTGGAACTGGACGCACTCGCCCGCAGCGGCTTCCCGCCACGCGTCGAGAACGGCGACGGCGTGTTCGCGACGCTGCGGATGGCCAAGGACGAGGACGAGCTCGACGCGATGCGCCAAGCGGTCGGCGTGGCCGAGGCGGCGTTCGCGGCGACGCTCGAGTTCATTCGCCCGGGCGTGACGGAGAAGGAGGTCGCCGCCGAGCTGATGGTCCAGACGCTGAACGCCGGCTCGGGCGAGCTGCCGTTCCAGCCGATCATCGCCAGCGGCCCGAACGGCGCGAACCCGCACGCCGGCGCCGGGACGCGGATCCTGGCCGCGGGCGACGTCGTGACGATCGACTGGGGCGCGACGGTCGACGGCTACGCATCCGACCTGACGCGCTGCGTCGTGATCGCCGGCGCCGAGCCGGACCCGCGGCTCGTCGCGGCGTACGAAGCGGTGCGTGCGGCCAACGAGGCCGGGCGGGCGGCGGCGCGGCCGGGGGGGACGGGGCAGGATGTGGACCGGGCAGCGCGCCAGGCCATCGTCGACGCGGGTCTGGGCGCGTACTTCATCCACCGCACGGGTCACGGCCTCGGCCTCGAGGCCCATGAAGAGCCCGACATGAACGAGGGGAGCCTCGTGCTGCTGACACCCGGGATGACGTTCACCGTGGAGCCGGGCGTCTACATTCCGGGCATCGGCGGGGTGCGGATCGAGGATGATGTCGTGATCACGGCCGACGGCTCGGAGACGCTGACGACGCTGTCGCGGGAGCTGTTGGTCGTCGGTGGCTGACGCGACGGACACGAAGGGCGCGCCGCTTCCGCCCATTCGCGAGTTGACGCACGCGCGGATTCCAACCGCGGTCGGCGCGTTCCAGCTGCGGCTGTACGCCAACGACGTCGACGAGAAGGAGCACCTGGCGCTCGTCGCCGGCGACATCGGCGACGGCGAGTCCGTGCTGGTCCGCGTGCACTCGGAGTGCTTCACCGGCGAGGTCGTCGGGTCGCTGCGCTGCGACTGCGGCCCGCAGCTGGCGCGCGCGATCGATCTGATCGCCGGCGAGGGGCGCGGTGTGATCGTCTACCTGCGCCAGGAGGGCCGGGGCATCGGCCTGGCCGACAAGCTGCGCGCCTACAACCTCCAGGACGAGGGTCTCGACACCGTCGACGCCAACCTGGCCCTCGGCCACGGCGCGGACGACCGCGACTACACGCTGGCGGCGGCGATCCTGCACGCGCTGGGCGTCCGCTCCGTGCGGCTGCTGACGAACAACCCGGCCAAGGTGGCGAGCCTGCAGGCGAACGGCCTCGACGTCGTGGAGCGCGTGCCGATGGGGCGGTTCGAGACGGCGGAGAACGCGGGGTATCTGCGGGCGAAGGTGGAGCGGATGGGGCACTTGGGGGGGGAGGGCGATCGGCAGGGACTGCCGGACGCTTAGCGCATCATTTGAAGGCACCGGACCATGCGAACAGGGCCACGGTCGCGGCCGCGGTGAGCAGCAGGACGATCACGAGCCCCACCGCCGGGCCACTCCAACGTGCGTGCATCGATGACCCGGGCTGTGCCCGGTCGCGCAGGTCCTGAGGCTCCCCGACGACGATCGCGGTCCGCATCGCTTCGTACTGCCGGCGCGCCCGGGCCAGATCGGCGGCGGCCACGTACTCGACGTAGGCCTGGTGCAGGCAGACGACCACCGTTGCCGCACCGGAGATCCACCACATCGGCGTCATCGTACCGCGGCCGACGCTGACGACCTGCAGCGCGACGACGACGAAGGCAGTTACGATCCAGAGAGCCGCATGCCATACGCTCGGCGCCCGGCGGGTCACCAATCGCCCGAGCACGTACAGGCCCGGCTGCGCAAGGCGCTTGCGCTCTGCCTGCCACGCTGCCTCGAGCTCCTTCCGTGCCTGCGCGCGTTGGTCGGCCGGCAGCGGCCACCGCCCTGCGGCCCACGCCGCGCCCAGCCCCTCCCAGCCGGCGATCGCGACGGCGCCCGTGCGCGTCGGCCCGCGCTGCAGCAGCAGGAGGCGGCCGCAGTCCGTGCAGGTCACGTTCTCGGCATCGTCGGGCGCATCGAGGATGGCGCTGCATTCCGGACAAATCGTCGTCGATGTCAGGTTCACTGTGGATCCAACCTTCTTCGTCGATGTGCCGACCCGGCCGTCGGCACGCACGGGAGCGACTTACGCCGAATGGGCATCGCCCGTTTCGATCGCGCCGATCGGACCCATCCCACTCCGCCGCGCCGGCTGGAACGGCATCGCCGTCGTCCCGTCTCCCATCGCCCACCCCGCCAGCACCCTCCCCGTCCACGGAGCAAACTTGAACGCGTGTCCGGAGCACGCCGCCCCGACGATGATCCGCGGATCGTCCGGCAGCGGACCGAGGAGAAAGCCGTGGTCGGGCGTCATCGTGTACAGACACGTCATGCCGCCTAACACGCCGCGCACCGGCACGGCCAGGCAGCGGTCGATCACGCCGAGCAGGGCGGCGACGGCGGGCGAGGCGGCGTCGAACGGCACCGCCTCGTCCGGATCGTCGGCCGCGCCGGATTGGCGATGGATGGCCGCCTTGAGGCCCGCGTGGCCGAACGCCGGCTGGCCGAAAACCTCGGGCTCGTCCGCCCGGCCGACGCGCACCCAGTTGGGTGCCGTCGTCGGGTCGCCGTCGACATCCAGGAAGGCGACGGTCTGACGGAGCGGCGTCAACCGGTCGGCCAGCGCGGGCAGCAACCGACCGATCCACGCCCCGGCGGTCACGACGACGCGCTCCGCCAGCAGCGTGCCGGCGGCCGTCACGACGACGACCGGGCCGTCCGCGTCACCCCTTGACGCGTGCCCGGTGCTGCGACCCGTGCCCGCCGCGTCTTCGCCGGTCCGCCCGATCGCGCGCACCGGTGTTCCCTCGATGACCTCGACGCCCCCCTCGCGCACCAGCCGCTCGAGGACCTGCATGACGTCCGCTGCCGCGATGACCGCGCCGGTGCGGTCATGCAGGGCGACATCGCCGTCCTCGATCCGCAGCCAGCCATCGGCCAGCGCGCGCGCCGTGGCGGGTGGGACGGCATCGATCGCGGCGCCGTCGATCTTCGCCACGGCAGCAGCGTATGCATCGATCGGACCGGTTGCGGGGCCGAAGAAGAACGTCGGGCGGGCCTGCCGGAGCGGCCGGCCGGCCGCCGCCTCGAGCGCCGGCCAATCCTCGGCGTTCGCCTCGGCCATCGTCGCCACGAAGCGTGGATCGGCGTAGGTGCTGCGCGTGATCCGCGTCGGCCCGTGGCTCGAGCCGCGGTCGTGCGGGATCGCGAACCGGTCGATCAGCCCGATGCGCGCCGTGCCCATGTGCCCAGTGCCGCCCTGCCCAGTGCCGCGCCGTGCAAGCTGCCACGCCGTCGCCAACCCGTTCACCCCGCCGCCGATGACGAGGACGTCGAACCGCTTCGCCACCGTCATCGCCGCCATCCTCTCTGCGACGCTGCGCCAGGAACAACGAACGGGGCGGGCCGATCGGCCCGCCCCGCGTTCCGTGCACCGAACGATGCGGCGGCTACCAGCCCCCGCGGTCGCTGCGGTAGCCGCCGCCGTCCCCGCCCCCGCGGTCGCCGCGATAGCCGCCCCCGCCTCCGCCGCCGCGGCCGCCCTCCGGACGGTCGTTGGCCTCGTTCACCGTGATCGTGCGACCACCGAGGGAGGAGTTGTTGAGGGCGTTCACAGCAGCTTCGGCCGCTGCGTCGTCCTCGAACTCGACGAAGCCGAAGCCGCGGCTCCGACCCGTCTCGCGGTCCTTGATGACCACCGCGTCCAGCACTTCACCGTGCGGGGCGAAGAGGTCTTGCAGCTCCTCCGAGGTCACCGACCACGGCAGGCCGCCAACGAACAGCTTCTTGGACATGGGGACTCGAGCCTCCTGATGAACAGGTCGACGGCGCGGCCACACGTGCCGACCGCCGCTGTGGGCCGGGATGCGAGGCCTGACAGAGATACCCTTCACCGCACACAGGAGACCCGACGGGACGACCGGACGCTGAGGGGAACTCGGTCCATGACACTTTGAACCGCATCCTTGGGGTGCCAATATACAGGCTTGGGAACCCTTTGTCCAGCACTTTTCTCGTCCGTTTCAACGCGCCGCAATTCACCGGGTAATGCGGCCGAAACCGACGGCCAAGCGACAGCGACGCATCTTAATGTCGATGGCCGCGCCTTTTCAGGGGGCCGGACGTTAAAGTTCGTCGCAGGCGGGTGACGCGCAGGAAGTCGGGGATCGACATGGGAACGGCATGGATCAGGCGGGTGATCGGCGCGATGGCGTCGCTGGGGGCGATCGTTGCCCTCGCCGGTGCCGCCGCGGCCGCGCCCGGCCGCCCCGGCGACATCCGCGGACGGTGGAGCTGCGACCCCGTCATGGGGCCTGGTTGCGGCCTCGGCCTCTCGGCGGTGGCATTCACCGCGTCCGACGACGGATGGGCCGTCGGCAAGGGCGGCGTCATCCTGCGCTTCGCGGGTGGCGGCTGGCTGGAGGCGCCAAGCCCGACCGAACTGCCGCTGCACGGTTTGGCGATTCGCGGCATCGAGGACGGCTGGGCCGTCGGCGGCGCGTGCGCTGCGGACGGCCGTTGCGAGGGCATCGTGCTGCGGCTCGGCCGGGATGGTTGGGCCGTCAACGCCAAGCTGCCGGACATCGTCCTCTCCGCGGTATCGATGTGGGACGGGGATCAGGGCTGGGCCGTCGGTGGCCGCTGTCGGCCGGATGCGCGCTGCCGCGGCGTCCTCATGCGCTACGAGGCGGGCGCATGGTCGGTCGCCGCAACGCCGGACGTGGACTGGCTGTACGGCTTGGCGCTGCCGACCGAAGATGACGGCTGGGCCGTCGGTGACGACTGCGCCGGCGATCGCCGCTGCCACGCTGTCCTCTTCCACTACTCCGAGGGTCTCTGGCAGCGCCAGGATGTCGGCCCGCCCGACATCCGACTGCATGCCGTTGCGATGCGCGACGCGTCCTCCGGCTGGGCCGTCGGCGAGACATGCGCCCAGCAGCCGTGCCGCGGGGCGATCCTACGCTTCGCCGACAGCCGTTGGACAGTCGTGCGCGACGACATCGCGCAACCGCTGCGCACCGTGGCGGTCGGGGCGGGCGGTGTCGGCTGGGCGTTCGGTCAGGCCTGCGTCCTGCCGTGCCGCACCCCGATCCTGCGCCTCGCGGGCGACGAATGGATCGAGGTCGACAGCCGGACGTCCAAGGGCGTTGCCTCGCTGGCCGTCGTCGGTGCCGCCGAGGCATGGGCCGTCGGCGCCGACTGCCTGACCGCAGGTGAGTGCCGCGCGGCGGTGTTGCACTTCAGCGACAACGAGTGGCGGGACGAAGGCGTCCGCCTCGGGGCGCAGCTGGAGGACGTCGCCTTCGCGGCGGCATTCGACGGCTGGGCCGTCGGCACGGACGGAACCCTCCTGCGCTATGCCGGTGACGGCTGGTCCGAGGCGTCGAGCCCGATGCGCGGCCACCTGCACGCCGTCGCCCTCGACGGTCCGGCCAGCGGTTGGGCGGTGGGCGACAACGGTGCGATCCTGCGCCTGGTCGGCGGCACGTGGACGATGGTGCCCAGCCCGACACGCGAGCGATTGAACGGCATCGCCGTCCCGTACGACGCCTTCGGGCGGCCGCAGGCCGGCGCCGCATGGGCGGTCGGCGACGGCGGGACGATCCTCAAGCTTATCGGGGACACCTGGGTGGTCGCCGACGATGGTGCGCGGTCGCATCGGCCACTGGCGGATGTGGCGCTCAACGGGGCCGACGACGGGTGGGCGGTCGGCTGGGGTGGGCAGACGCTGCGGCTGGTCGGCGGCCGGTGGAAGCCCATCGAGCAACGCGTGACGACGGAGTGGCTGCAGGCGGTTGCGCTGGGCGCGGACGGCGGCGCGGTGGCGGTGGGCGCCAAGGGCACGGTGCTCGTGTGGAACGGCGCGGCATGGCGGCTTGCGCCGGTGCCCGCCGAGGCCGCCGACAGCCTTCTGCGCGATATCGCCATCGGCCACGACGGCCAGGGCTGGGCGGTGGGCAGCGGCGGCCTGATCCTGCGGCGCGACCGCGACGGGGCATGGACGAACGTGATCAGCCCGACGAGCGCCAACCTGGCGGGCGTGGCGCTGCTCGAAGGACTCGACGCCTGGTCGGTGGGGGCGGACGGTGCCATCCTGTACTTCAGGGCCGAGGACGTGTCCGGCGCGGTCCGAGCGATCCACCGGCTGTGGCTGCCGCGGGTCACGCGGTAGCGTGCGGTGCGTCGATGCCGGCTGAGCCCCCGACCCAAGGCATGTCCCCGTGGGGCTGGCTGGTGCTGGCCCTCAGCTTTGCGACCGCAGCCGCGGCGGTGCTCGCCTTCAACGGCGGCGACGTCTGGCACGGCTTCCGGAGCGAGCGCTGGCCGCACGCGGTCGGCGAGGTGCTCGAGGCCGATCTGACGCACTATCAGGGACCGAAAACCGGCCACACCCACAGCGCCTGGGTGCGCTACCGCTACACCGTGGATGGGCGCACGTTCGAGGCCGAGCGCGTGGAGTTCCCGCCGCTCAGGCGGCCGGGTCCGGAGGAGGACATGCTGGCCCGCGTACAGGCCGCGTACCCCGTCGGATCGATGATCGACGTGTTCTACGACCCCGTCGATCCTACGCGGGCGTGCCTGATCCCGGGCATCGCACCACTCCTGCTCTGGGGCCTGGTGGCCGTCGTGGGCGCGACGACGGCGGTGGCAGGCTGGTGCGGCTGGCGGTTCATCCGAGGAGTGGATTCCGCATACCGTCGCTGATACATATTCCTCCACAGGAAACGGACTTCACAGCTGGAGTCAATGATGTACAAGCACCTGACCGACACACCCCCGAAGAAGATTGTGCTGCTGTCCGACGGCACGGGAAACAGCTCGGCCAAGTTGATGAAGACGAACGTCTGGCGGATGTATCAGGCGATCGACCTGTCGAAGGGCGATCAGGTCGCGATGTACGACAACGGGGTCGGCACATCGTCCTCCAAGCCGTTGATGATGTTGGGCGGCGGGATCGGCCTCGGGCTCAAGCGCAACGTGCTCCAGCTCTACATGTTTGCCTGTCAGAGCTACGTGCCCGAGGAAGCGCGGCGCGGGCGCGAGGCCGATGAACTCTACTTGTTCGGCTTCAGCCGCGGCGCGTACACCGTTCGCCTGTTGGCCGGTCTCATCGACAACCAGGGGCTGATCCTGGAGGCACGCGGGCGCGACCTGGAGCACATGGCGCGGTGGGCGTATCGCCGTTACCACTTGACGTTTCCGGCGATGTGGCATGTCCGGATGTTCCGGGCAGCGGTGTACAACGTGCATCGCCTTTGGGATCGCATGTTCCACTCGCGCGCGCCATCACTCGACCGGGCGAGGACGGCCGCGCCGCCCATTTCGTTCCTGGGCCTTTGGGACACTGTCGACGCGTATGGGCTGCCGGTCGACGAGATGACGATGGGCTGGGATCGATGGGTCTGGCCGCTGTCGCCGCGTTGCCGCAAACCGCTGGGCAGCGTGAAGAAGGTCTGCCACGCCGTGGCGCTCGACGACGAGCGGCAGGCCTTTCACCCGGTGCTGTACGACGAGTCGACGGCGGACGGGCCGTGCGGCGAGCAGCGTCCGCCCCTTGCCTCGAGTATCGACGACGAGCGTGTCTCTCAGGTCTGGTTCACCGGGATGCACTCGGATGTCGGCGGCGGGTATCCGGACGACGGGCTGGCCCATGTCTCGCTGTGCTGGATGGCCGAGCAGGCCATGTGCGCCGGCAAGGGTCTGCGGCTGTTCCCGCAAATGATCGAGGAGTGGCAGTCGCTCGCCAACCCGAGCGGGCCGATCCACGACTCCCGCAGCGGGCCGGCAGGCTACTATCGTTACAAGCCTCGCAGCGTCGCGGCGCTGTGTGACGACGACTTCGTCAAGGTCTGCATCCCGCGGCCCAAGATTCACGAGAGCGTCTTCGAGCGGATCGTTTCCGGGCGCGACGAGTACGCGCCGATCGTGCTGCCGGATCGCTACGCCGTCGTCCGGGCGGACGGTGCGATCCTGGACGGTGCGGCGAACCCGTATGAGCAGCCGGAGCAGGCGGCCGAACGGGTGGCCGGCCAAGTTCGGGTATGGGACAAGGTATGGCTTCGGCGCGGGGTCTACTTCCTCAACGTCGGGACGTCGCTGCTGCTCGTCGGGGCACCGTTCCTGGCCGGCACGCTCTGGCCGAGCGTGCTCCAAGGCGAGTCGCGCGGATCGGCGCTCGTCGTCGACCTGGTGGCCAAGTTCCTGCCGGGCTTCACGAAACCCTGGACGGAATACTATCGGGCGTTCCCGATCCAGCTCTGGTTCCTGCTGGCGCTCCTGTTCGGCCTCATGATCTCGAGTCGACGCCTCGAAAGCGCGCTTCGGCAGGACATGCACGTCGAGTGGGACCGCGTCCTCAAGGGCGAACACGCGACCGTGCGCGCGGATCGCCCAGCGTCCGGGCGCATCGCCTGGTTGCGCTCGCTGTTCGGCGACCACTCGAGATTCGAGCGTTGGACGCAGTTCCTCGTCCCGCCGCTGTTCGGGATGGGGGCCCTGTTCACGGTTGTGCTGGTCGCTGCGGCCGTCCTGAACCGGGCGGCGCTCAGCGTGGCGACCGGCGTTGGCGTGATCTGTCCGCACCCGTCAGAGATCATACCGGCCGGCGACGGGCCGTGGACCGTGTACTTCGAGAATCGAGAGATGTGCCATGCGACGGGCGTTGCGCTGGAGGCGGACCATCGGTACAGGCTGCGGGTCGACCTTCCGGACGACGGATGGAAGGACGGCGGCCACGAGATCACGACGCCGGCTGGCTTCAGCACGCTCGAGAATCGCGACCTCGCGTTCATCGTGGGCCTGCCGTTCCGCCGGCTGCTGACGGTGCGCTGGTTCGTGCCGATCGCGCGCATCGACTCCGGCGTGTTCGCCGAGTATCACCCATTGAACGCGACCGCCGTCGAGTTCTCCCCGCGGCGCGACGGCGAGCTGTTCCTGTTCGTCAATGACGCGGTCGCCGTCTGGCCCTGGTGGCGGCACTTCTACGCGAACAACGACGGGCGGGAGGCGATGGTCACGATCACGGAATTGCCGTGATGTCGTCCGATCCCCGCCGCGCTCGGGTGGACGCACGCTGCTGAAGCGAGCCGCCCGGCCAACCTTGGCCTTCCTTGCCACCACGAGCATGTTCAGTGGCGGGGTACTAGCCTTCGACCTCGACGTCCCCCGAAAGGCCGACGTCCTCCGGCTCCGGGTCGTGCCGTGCCGCCTTGATGGCCGCGCGGTGGTGCTTGTCGTGCAGCCGATCCTCGCGGACGGCTGCGGGGACTTCCGTCTTCCAGCGTGTCCGGTCCGCCGCGATGGCCTCGTGGACGAGGTGGATGAAGCGCTCGGTGGCGATCTCCCGGTTCTGGTGCTGGCTGCGCTCGGTCTCGACGGTGATGCGAAGCAGCCCGTCCTCCGTCAGGCGATCCTCGAGGTGCTCCAGCAGCACGAACCGCTGTGCGTCGGAGAGGACGCGCGAGGACTCGACGTTCCAGCGCAACTCGACACGCGTCTCGCTTGCCGCGGCATGTCCGCCGCCGGGTCCGCTCGGCATGCTGAAGCGCCACTCGATCTCGCCGGCGGGGATGGTGAGGGTGTCGTCGATTCGGATGCTCTCGCTCACGGGCCGCTCCTTCTTTGGAGCCCAACGGTACCGGTGCCGCGTCCGATCGTCAACGGCCACCCGGCCAGCGTTGTGTAGCCGACAGGCTAGTCGGCACCACTACAGACACTGCAGAGTCTCCAGGTTCCGCACTCTGGTGGCAACCCCGAGCGTGTCCAGTGGCGGGGTACCAGTCGAGTCACGCGACGTCGGGGCTGAACCTGCGATACCATCCGCGGTATACGAACACGATGGCGACCGTGGCGCTACGGCGGCCGCGACGGCGTCACCATCGGCACGGCGCGCCGGAACGTGTCGCGATCACTATCCCCGCCGGCACGTTCGACGACTGCCGACTTGAGTCGGAGTCCGGGGGCCTGGGGGACGGCTCCACGGTCGCCATCTGTCGTGGCATAGGCTACGTGGAGCGCGATGCGTACTGGCGCCAGAACAGCCCACCCTTCCAGGGCAGCCGCTCGGTGACGCAGCGCGAGAGCTACGACGTGGTGCTGCCGCGCTGACGGACGGTTCAGGATCCGGCCGATTGCCGAAAGCCGGGCGCGACAGGACGTGGCCCGAACCCTATTCCGGCCGGCCGAGTCCAAGACGTCCGTACATGTCGGAAGATTTGCGCCCCACGAACAACAGATCGACGACCTCTTCCGCCTCCACGACCTGATACACCAGTCGATGTCCACGTGGCAGCCACATACGGAAGTACGTGGGATGGCCGTCGAGCTCCTTGGCCGACGCTTGTTGCGGCCGAACAGCGATCTCGCGCACTCGCTGGCGTGCGATCGCCCGGACGTCGCCGGGCAGGTCATCCAGTTGCCGCATGAAGTGCGGATCGAAGCGGATCCGGTATGCGCCCAAGGCTAACGACCGCTCTGACCACGGTCTGCAAGCGCCTCCCACTCATCGAGCGCTACAGTCCGAACATCCGTCGGCGTCGACTGTCGCCGATCGTGCGCCGCCACGACTTCCCCCCAAAGCTCGACGTCCTCGCCGTGCCGCGTCTTCAGGAAGACGATGAAGTCGATGACTTCCGCGGCCAGCGCCTCCGGCAGCGATTCGATCTCCAACCTCAGCATCTCGTGCAGCGTGGGTTCGCTCATCCCGCACCTCATCGTCGAATCGGTTTGTGCCACCCGCGGTCACCCTGTTCGTCATTCTACGGTTCTGCCGAAGAGCGGTGCAACGTCGCCTCCCATCGACGACGCCTCTCATGTAATCCTCGCCGACGGTTGCGCGGCGGTTGCGCGGCGGTGAACAATGGTTGTGAACGCCCGATCAGCCAGTACGATCCGGCAAGGAACAACCAACCTTGACCCTCCCTTTCGCCGCTGGAAAGGTACCCAGCATGCGTTGCACGAGCGTCCCCCCACAGTTGATCCGCCGACGGGCCGCGGCCATCGCGGTCGCACCCATCGTCCTCGTCGCCCTCGCCGGCTGCCGCCCGCCAGCGACATCGACGGCCGTTGCCCCGCCCACCGCATCGCCAACTGCCTCCCGCACATCGCGGCCAATGGCCGTACTCACGCCCACCGTCACCGCGACGTTCACGCCGCTGGCCACCCTCGACCCCGCCGTTCCCGCCCCCGTGTCGATGACGCTCGGCGAAGCCAAGGCCGAAGTGCTTGCATGGTTCGACGCGTCGCGGTCGCCGCGGGTGGAGTGGGCGGGGTACGTGCGGCGGGAGGTGATCGGCGAGGGGTTGGAGGACGGGCTGATCTACGATGGGTACGCGCGGCACGGGCGCCCCATCGCGGACCTGTCGGCCGTCGGGATCGTCGTGGTGGCGACCACATTCGGGCTGAGCATGCCCTTGAATGCTGCGCAGTGGGATCGAAACAGCCCCTGCGGACGTGTCGGCTGCGGCGGCGACGAAACCGTGCGCGAGGGCGTGATCACGGTGTTCGACGCGCTTACCGGCGAGCGATTCGCCGCCATGACGGACAAGCCAGCACCGGATCAACCGGATCAACCGGACGTCGCGGTGCTGCGCGCGGCACCCGCGCCGCGGACGGTACGGGTGAGCCGCCCGCCGAGCGCGGCGCCGACAGCTACTTGGGACAGCGGACCGTCGTCGATGCCCACACCGACGATGTTCCCGACACCCGATGCGCCGCCACTCCGGGCCGACAACGTGCCCGCCCCGATGCGTCCAGCGCTGTCGACGTTCCCACTGCTGCCGGGCAGCCGATGGCGATGGCGCGTGACGGGGCGCTACGAGGGTGTGAAGTGGAGCGCTTGGACGGCCGAGGAGGTCGTCGAGGCCGGCTGGATACTGGCCGACGATCGAATCGTCGTGCGATCCCGGCGGTCGGGCGAGTGGCTCAGCGGCGATCCGCTGGGGATGGAAGAGAGGCCACGCATCGTCACGGTCTGGCGAACGATCCATGCGGACGGTGTCGTGGAGTCGGCGGCGGACGCAGGACTGGCTGGTCCCAGTCAGATGTTCGTCGGATGCTGCAGCCCCGCCGACATCGCCGTGTTCCTCGATCCCGGGCCCGATCCCACGGAGCGCACATCCTGGGTGATCGACCACCAGACGGCCGCTCACCAGACGGTGGTCACGGCCGCAGGTCGATTCGACGACTGCGCGACGTTCTACACGGTCGGCGGCAACGGCTGGGGCACGTTCCGCGCGGTCTGTCGTGGTATCGGGATCGTTCGCGGTGAGCTTGCGGCGGAGACGTATACCGGGTCGGCGATCGAGTCGATGGAGCTCGTCGCGTACGATGTGGTGCTGCCGCGCTGACGCGCCGGCCGTCCGCCCTTGCCGCCGCCCATACGCGGGCGGACCGTTCAGCGATATCGCTGGCGACGTTGGGAATACCTAGGTACAGGGATAGGGCGGAAGTAGATAGATCCAGGCCGAAGTTGTATTTAGGACCGATCCAAGGTCCTCGGTGCAATCGCACCCAGTACCCTCGGCACGCATCTCCCCGCCAAGCATCCTCCCCCACCCCCAGACGGTTCGACGTGGTCCCCGCCGCACCGAAGGGGCGGTGGGGTTCGGGAGGGGGTCGGGGGGAGAGGGCCTTGGGCCGATCGGCGATGCGACACACGTCGCTTCAGCTCCGGAGCGCACCCATGCCCACCCTCATCCTCCTAGGCGACTCCACCCGCCGCCGCTACGAGCCCGCCCTCCGCGCCCTCCTCGCCGCAGCCGTCCCGTCGCTGGACATCTGGTCGCCGGACGAGAACTGCGAGACGAGCGAGCGGATCCGCGCGAACCTCGAGCCGTGGGTCATATCGCGCGCCCCCGACATCGTGCACCTCAACTGCGGTCTGCACGACCTGCGTTGGAACCCGGGGAGCGACGGGCCGCAGGTGTCGATCGAGGCGTATGAGGCGAACCTGACGAAGATCTTCGGCGAACTCACGTCGCGCGGCATCCGCGTGATCTGGGCGACCTCGACGCCGATCGACGAGGCGCGGCATGCGCAGAAGCGGGCGTCGCGGCGGACGATCGAGGACGTTCGGCGCTACAACGCCGTGTCCAGACGCGTCGCCGACCGCTTTGGCGTGGCGTGCAACGACCTGTTCGCGGCGGTCGACGAACACGGGGCGGCGGAGCTGCTCGGCGCCGACGGAGCGCACTTCACGGACGACGGGAACGCGTTCTTGGCATCGCGCGTGGCGGCGGCGATCATTGCGGCGGTCGGGTGACGGGCGTCGGCAGCGAACGATGACTTGACCGTCGAACATCCGTTCTATATCATGCTGCCGGTTCGCGATCGAACTGCTCTGCTCATTCCAGGGATCGGAGCGACGCAGCGTCCTCGGCGAGGACGGGCAAAGGACCACGTTCATGACGGGGCACGACCACCGCGTGAAGTGATCGGGCCGTCCATCCGGTTGTCTCCACCCCTATGCACCACCTCCAGGAGGACCTTCCATGATCGACCCACCCCACATCACGCAGACCACCGCGCAGCCGGCGGCCGTCATCCGCTTCACGATCCCCCGCGCCGAGATCCAAGACGTCATGGGTCCCGGCATCACTGAGGTGATTGCCGCCGCCGTCTCGCAGGGCATCGGCCCGGCCGGACCGGTGTACAGCCACCACTTCCGAATGGACGCCGACACCTTCGACTTCGAGGTCGGCGTGCCCGTCACGGCGCCGGTCACCCCGACGGGCCGCGTGACGGCGGGTGCATTGCCGGCCGCGAAGGTGGCGCGGACGGTCTACCACGGCGGCTACGAAGGCATCGGCGAAGCCTGGGGTGCGTTCGGGGCGTGGCTCGAAGCCGAAGGTCTTGCGCCGGCCCCGAACCTCTGGGAGTGCTACGTCGCGGGGCCGGAGTCGAGCCCGGACCCGGCGAATTGGCGAACGGAGCTCAACTGGCCGCTCGTCGGCTGAGACGCGCGTGGGCTGACTCAACGGCAGGGAGACGTCATGTCGCGCGTTGATCCGAACGATGACCTGACCGCCTCACAGCGGATCACGAGCCGGATCGCCGAGCGGATCGTCGGACAGGCGCCGCCGCCGACCACGGGTATGATTGGGACCGGTCCGCAGTCCGATCGAGGTTGACCGTGCCATGATCCGAGCCAAGGAAGCGCTCGAACGCCTCCGCGACGGCAACCGTCGCTTCGTCGCCGACACGCGCCGCGCCGACAGCCTCACCAGCCAGGCGCGTCGGCAGGCGCTTGCCGACGGACAAGAACCGTTCGCCGTCCTGCTCGGTTGCTCCGACTCGCGCGTGCCCGCCGAGATCGTGTTCGATCAGGGGTTGGGCGACCTGTTCGTCATCCGCGTGGCCGGCAACATCGTTGCCCCGTCCCAGATCGGCAGCGTGGAGTTCGCCGTCGAGCAGTTCGGCACCCGCCTCGTCGTCGTGCTCGGCCACTCGATGTGCGGCGCGATCCTGGCGACGCTCGACGAACTCCAGCGGCCGGACCGCGAGCAATCACGCAACATGCGGTCCATCGTCGACCGGATCCGCCCGTCGGTGGAGACATTATTGGCCACGGACCTGCGGCACGATCCCCAGGCGCTCGTGCAGCAGGCGATCCGGGCGAACATCCGCGTGTCCACCCACCAGCTGCGACATGGATCGGCCATTCTCGAGCACTGGATCGAGCGGGATGGCCTGATCGTCGTCGGGGCCGAGTACTCGCTGGAAACCGGGATCGTCGACTTCTTCGATGGGGTGCCGGATACGGGCTGATCGCCGATCAGAAGATCAGACGACCGCTGCGACTCAACGGTCCGACTCGACGGGCGGCTGCCGATCGGCGCGCGGAAGCCAGATCCGCCACCACGCTTCGTTGTCCGGCGGGCGGGTCGGCGGCGGCAGCGGCGTAGCGGTCCCGGGCCGTGTCTCCGGGGTGGGGGGGACGGATGAAGGCGGCGTCTCGCGCTCCGGGCAGCGATCGGGCGCCTCGGGTGCGGCGGGGCGGATGCACACCAACGCGGCGATGACGGGACCGAGCTCCTCCTCCCCTCCCTGGCGCACGAACCTCGGCTGGAACAGCAACCGGGTCGTACCGACGATGTCGAGGGCTTGGAATGTGCCCGTCGTCGTGACGGCGATGCTGTGGCCGGCCAGCGGCGCGTGCCACGTGATCCGGCCGGCCTCCGTGATGTCGGCCGTCGGATCCGCCGCCACCGGTCGGAAAGTACCCGCCTGCATCTCCTGCATCGTGCCGGTCCAAGACGCGAGCGGGGCGTGAAACGTGGCCAGAGCGCTCCCCATGGCCCTTTCAACGGCGAAGATGGTTGTGTGGACGAGCAGCACTTGGTTCTCGAACCCCGAGCCGACCGCGTCGATGACCGGTCGAAGCCACTGGGGCGTGCCGACCTCGAACAGTACGCTGCGCCCGGCCCCGTCGCGCGTCGTGCGGACAGCGCCGGCCACCGCTGCAACGGCGACCGCTTCCGCGTCCGCACTGCCGCCGGCCACGCCGAAGCCGTCGACGACGACGAGCATCGGGCCTCTCGTCGGCGGAACCGTGCGCACGATCCGTTCGGCGGCCGCCATCGTGGCCGTCCAGTCCTCGGCGGACCGTGCCGGCGACTCGATGAGCAGGCGCGCGTCGCGCGCCAGAGCGGCGAACTGCCCTTCCGTGGCCGACCAGCCTGCCGGCTGGACGTTGCGGTCGACGAAGATCAGCTGCGCCATGGAGCCGCCGGCCTTCGCCACGGTGTCGACGAACGCCCCAAGGCTGTTGCGGACAGGCTGCACGGCGGGTTCCGGCAGCCCTCCGACGACGATGAGGATGGCGCGCGACGACAATAGCTGGGGACAATGGGCCCGAAAGGACGCCGTGAACGTGACGATCTCGCCCGCCCGCACCGACGAAGCCGACGGGATCACGTCGGCGACGACGGCGCACGAGGGGGGCGCCCCGAAGAACGTGGGCGGCCCCGGCCGCAGCGTGGCGGCGGCGCGCGCGCGGGGGGCGTGGGGGGACGGCGTGGAAATGCCGACGGCCGCCAGAACCGCGGCTGCGGCCAACGCCGCCACCCCTGCGCGCGCGCCCATGCGCTACGGTGCCTGTGGCCAGAACAGCGGGCAGGGCAGAAGGTCCGCGATCGCGGCGTAGATCTGCTCCAAGTCAGCTGCATCCGGGCTCAGGAAGGAGTGGTCGGCGCCGCTGGCGATGTCGCGCAGCGCATCGACGTCGAGGTCGTTCCCGATGCCCACGGTGTAGATGACGATCCCATCGGCCTTGGCGCGTTGGGCGCTGGCGACGGCCTCGGACACCGGCCGAGGGTTCGAGCGACCGTCCGTCAGCAGGATCATCGTCCGCGAGCGGCCCGCGGCGCCGCCGGAGCTGAGCGCCGCCTCGCCCGTCTCGATGGCGCAAGGGATGCACGTCAGCGTGGCGGGAACGATCCCGTCCAGGGCGGCGTCGAGCGCGGCACGGTTCTGCGTGAGCGGCTGCAGCAGATGGGCCTCCGCGTTGAAAGCGACGATCGCCGCCCGGTCCGCGCCCGTGGCCATGTGAAGCTGGTCGAGGAACGTCCGTGCGGCGGCCAATGCGGCGGCGAGCTTCGTGCGGCCGGTGCCGGTGGTCTCGAGCATGCTCGTCGAGGCGTCGATGACGAGCACGATGTCGGCCGCGCGGCGTTCCGGGTCGCAGCGTTCGTTGAGGGAGATCGGCAGGTAGACCGGCTTCGGACGCGGCGTCGGCGTGGCCGTCGAGGTCGGGGGAAGCGTCGCCGTCGGCGTTGCCGAAGGCGTGAACGTGGCGGTCGGCGGAACGGTGGGCGTATCGGTCGGCGGCGGCTCGGTGGGCGTGACGCACGGCTCGTAGACATCGACGGCCGCCGGCGGGATGACGACCTGCCGATCCTTGCCGTTGCCGTCGAGGATATCGGTGACACCGGTAACGGTGTAGCGGCCCGTTGCGTTGGGGGCGACGCGGTAGCGGACGTCATGCGGGCCGTCGACGCCGAGCTTGTCCCACACCCACTGCAGGCTCGTCCCGGCCTCGGTCACGTCCACGACGGACGGCGTCGGGGCGGCGGAGTTCAGCACGTAGCTCAGCTCGGGCGGGAGCTGCTGCTTGATCGTGATGTTTCGCAGCAAGTTCGGCTCGTGCAGGCGGTCGAGCTCACCGTCGAACGCGCCGGGGAGGGTGCCGCGGAACGGGGGCTGGGCGAAGTACCGCTTGTTGGAGAGCATGCGCACCGTGCCCTCGCAGTCCGAGATCGCGGTCGACGGGCAGCCGACGAACAACGCGTCGACATTCCGCTCGATGTCGCGGCCGGCGCCGATCGCATTCAGCGCGTTCTCCTCCAAGCTGAAGCCGGCGCACGATCCGAGCGTGCTCTCGTTGAAGAGGAGCACGAAGTCGCACGTCTTGTCGTCGTCGCCCAGGTTCGAATCCTTGCGCACGTCGCGCAGCATCCGCGTGATGAGCGCCGGCACCGTCCGCAGGTTGCCGAGGTACGGATAGCAGAAGCACACCGGCGCCAGGCAGTTGTTCGTTCCCGTCCCGAACCTCATCGCCCCCTTGGCTGTCCGGAGGTTGTCCGTGAGTGCCTGGGCCGTCCGCGCGCCGCGAGAGTCGTAGTGGATCACGGCCACACGGACCGTGCTGTCCGGATTCCGCTCGTTGAATCGCTCGAGCCGGTCCACGACGGCCTGTGCTTCCGCCTGCATCCACAGCGGCTCGTGGGCGAACTCCTGCATGACGACGATCAGGTTCACGCCGGCTGGGCAGACCGGGCAGATCGCCTCGGCCTGCAGCTGGATCTCCGCCTCCTCGCACGTCCGCAGCGTCGGCGTGATCACCGTCGAAAGCGTCGTGCCCTGGCACGAGCTCGTGTTGCCGCGCGGCGAACTCTGCGACGTCGGGAGCGGCGTCGCGTTCGGCGCGTTCTGGCCGGCGACCGGAGCGACGGACGGACGCATCGCGCCGAGGAGGACGGCGCCGAGCGTGAGCGCCAACAGAACGACCCGCGAGCGCGCGGGTAGGAGAGCCGGTTTCATGGCGGTCCCTTTGGCCGTGGCCACCGCGTGGACGTTCGAGCCCGGAGGGGGAGGGCGGCCCGAGACTGCGGTTCGGCGCGAAATCAGGTTCGGCAGACCAGCGCCTGGCCGAGGGGAGGACGTCAGGCTAGGCGGATGCGCGCGAAATGTCAACAGCCGCCGGGTCGGACTGCCATTGGATCAGCGACATACGATCCCGCTCGCCACCGCCCGGTAGATCGCCACCAGCTCGTCCGGTCCCGGCGCCAAATACACCCGCGCCGCGTCCCCGGCCACCTCGCCGAGGACGTCGGCCAGCGCGTCCTCACCCAGTCCGATCGCCCAAAGGCCCGCGCCGGCCGCCGCCCGTGCCCGCAGGGCGGCGGCGCGCACGGCGTCCTCGGTCCCGCCCTGCGGCCGTCCGTCCGTCAGCAGGACGATCGCCCGATCGGCGCCGATCCGCGCGCGCGCGCCGGTCAGCTCGGCCGCGGCGGCGTCGAGGCCGAGGTCGAGCCGGGTGCCGGGCGCGGTCGCCAGGCCGTCGAGGGCGCGGACGACGGCGCCGCGGCTCGTCGTCAGCGGGCGGATCAGGCGGGCGGTCTCGTCGAAACCGACGACCGCGGCCCGGTCGGCGGACGGGCGGAGATCGAGCTGATCGACGAAGACGACGGCGGCGTCCTTGGCCGCGAACAGCTTGTCGCCCGCCATCGACGACGACGTGTCGACGAGCAGCACGACGTCGACCGGCCTGGGCTGCGGCTGGCACGCGGCGCGCAGCGCGAACGGGAGGTAGGCCAGCGCCGGTCCGGCGCGCGTCGGGCGCGGCGTCGGCGTGGGCGCGGGCGGTGGCGCGTCCGTCGGGCCGGGGGTCGGCGACGGGCCCGGGGTGGGGGGCAGCGCGGTCGGCTCGTCCGTCGGCGTGGCCGTCGGCGGACCGAGGACGTCGACGAACGGGACCGGGAAGACGGCGCGGGCCGCCTGGCCGAGCCCGTCCGTACCGTCGGCGACGGCATCGAGGTTCGTCGCGTGGCGGCCGGCCTCGAGCGGGCGCAGGGTGTAGGTGAGGTCGGGCGCGCCGCCGAGGGGCACGTCGACGAGCGTCCAGCGCAAGACCGCGGCGGGGCGCGCGCCGTCGGGCAGCACCTCGGCGGGCGGGTTGGCCGACCCGGCGATGAGGGCCATGTTCGCCGGGATCCGGTCGACGATGACGAGGCGGCGGGCCAGGACGCGCGCGGCGATCGTCCGGCCGATCTGGCTGAAGACCGGCACGAGGTCGGCCGGCGCTGCCGCCGGTCGGTAGCGGTCGGCCGGGTACGCCAGCGCCGCCAGCAGCGCCTCGTCGGGCGGGTGGCCGCCGCCGAAGCTGTCCTGGCCGACGCCGCTCGTCCAGACCTCGACGCCGACGTCCCGCAGCCGCCAAGCCTCCCAGAGCGCCAGCTCGCGCTCACCCTCCGGCGGGATCGCGAACAGCGGCTTGCGGTCCGCTTCCCACAGCGCCTGCTCGGTCGGGGTGAACGGCGGATCGAACGTGTCCGGTTCCTGCGCCAGGATCGCCAGGATCCGCGGCGTATCGAACAGGCTGGGCGAGAGGAGGACGACGGCCTTGCCGGCATCGGCGCGCGCCTGGGCGCCGAACAACATCTCGCGCGCCACGCGCAGCCCGTCGCTCATCCGACCGTCCGTCGTGCAGGCGTACGGCCAGAGGAACGTGCCGACGTGCGGCTTGGACATCCGCGCATTGAAGCATGCCTCGTTCATGTGACAGTCGACGGTGTACATCCGGGCGAATGCCGAGACCGCCGCACGGTCCGTCGTCAGCGGCACGACGACGCGCGCATCGCCGACGCCGTCGTTGAACGTCACGATCCCGATCCGATCCTCCGGCAGCGCCATCGCGTCCGCCAGGGCGGCGACGGCCTCGCGTGCCCGCCGCAGCCGGTCGCCGCCCATCTGGCAGCTGGCGTCGAGGGCGATGACGACGTCCTTGGCGGTGTGGGTGGTCCCGCAGTCGCCGCTCAGGCGGAGCGTGACGTCCGTCGTCCCGCCGAGCGCGAGGCGGGCCGGGTCAGCGCTCTTGGCGGGCTCGAAGCGGCACGGCCCGCCGGCAAGCGTGGGCGGCGGCGTCGCCCCGGCGCTCGGCGCGTCGGGCTGCAGGACGACGATGCGGTCCGCAGCGCCGTCCGGCACGAGGACGCGGTCGTCCGGTGCCACGGCGGCGTCGCGGTAGCGGCCGGGGCCGGCGACGTCGGCGATGCGGACGGCGGCGATCAGCGCGGCGCGCGGCGGGCGGGTGGCGGTCGGGGTCGGCGGGATCGTCGAGCGGGGGGTCGGCGTGGCGCGGGGCGTGCCGCGCGGGGTGCGGGTGGGCGTGGCGGTCGGGAGGGGCGGCCGGTCGTCGTGCGGCGCGAACTTCATGACCCAGCCGTCGCCGGTGAGCACGACGAGGCTGCCGTCGGGGCCGATGCCGAGGGACTCGGCCGTACGGCCGCCAAGGCCCTCCAACGCCTGCGCGCCGCGCTCGCGGCCCCGGGCGTCGTAGTGGCGGACCGTGCCGTCGCGTGACAGGGCCCAGAGATCACCGCGCAGGTCGTAGGCGAGGTCGGCCCAGGCACGAAACGGGTCCGTGCGGGCGCCAAGGCGGATGTCCCCGCTCTGCAGGACCTGATCCGGACCGCGCGGACGGCCGCCGCCGGTCGGCGTCGGGGCATCGGGCGGCAGGACCCACAGGGTTCGGATCGCGACACGCTGCTCCGCCGCGTTCAGGACGGCCACGCTGTAGTCGTGCGGTGCGTTCACGCGGCCCTCGGGCCGCACCGCCTGGCCGATCGTCCCGCCGCTCGCCGCATGGGCGATGTTCCACCATGCGTCGGCCGGGATGCACGGGCCGTCGGGTACGAGCGTGCGCCACGGGATCGGCAGCGACCGGCGGCACTCGTTCGTGCGGTCGCGGCGGATCAACTGGGCGGCCGTGTGCACGTTTACCGGCCGCGGCGGGCAGACATCGTCCCCCGAGCCCGAGAAGCAGCGCAGGGAGGACAATCGGATCTGGTTGCCGGTGAGCACGGCCGTCACCTGCGGCAGCCCCAGGCTCGCCGCGATGTCGATGCCCCGGCCGCCGACGAACGGACGCGACGTGTCGTACCACAATCCGGTGTTCTTCCAGGCGTGCGTCTCGGACGTGCTGTCGCTCACTCGGGCGTAGTACGGATCGTCCGCGGCGGCGATGCGGCCCGGGTCGGTGGCGTGGCGTCGCTGGGCGCCGTCGTAGTCGCGGCACTGGCGGGGCCAGACCGTGATGTTCTGGTCGCCGGCGCGGGTGATCCCGCCGCGATCGGGCGGCGCACCCGGCCCGCCGCGCAGGGCGGGGTAGACGATCACGCGGTCCGGCCAGCGCGTCGACGGCGCGTACGTGACGGCCAGCCCGACGCCGGGGCGCAGGTCCAGGCGCTGGATGCCCTCGTGGTTGCCGGCCTCGACCTGCCGGCGGTAGCAGCCCATCGCCCGTGGGTTCTGCGGTCCGCACTCGCCCGGCGTGCACGGCGCGACGATCACCTCGGCCACCGGCGGCACGGATTCGGCGAACGCGAGGTCGGCCGCAACGCCGGCGCCGGGCGGAATCGTCGGCGTCGGGCGGGGCGTCGCGGTCGGGACGGGCGTGCGGGTGCGGGCGTTCGTCGGCAGCGGCGGGGCGGCGGTCCGTGTCGCGGGCGGCGGCGGGACGAGGCGGAAGCGGAGGATCGCGCGGTCGACCGCGGCATACACGTCGCCGTTCGCGTCGACGTCGACGTCCAGCGGCGCACCGCCGGGCGAAGCGCGATTGTCGAGGTCCAGCGAGCCGACGGGGGCGCCTTCCGGCCCTTCGGACCCGTCGGCATCGAGCCACTGCAGGCGCTGGTTGCCGTGGTCGGCGATGACGAGGTCGCCGTCCGGCGTGACGGCCAAGCCCAGGGGCGTGTCGAACGCGCCGGGCCCGCGGCCGGGGCGGCCCCAGGCGGCCAAGCGGATGCCGGCGGGGTCGAAGACAAGAATGCGCATCCCCTCCGCGTCGCTGACATAGATCCGGCCGTCCGGCACCGGTTCGTTGTCCGCGCCGACCCCGGGCCCCAGGGCGATGCCGCGCGGCAGACCGACATCTTCCCACTGGGCGACGCCGTTGCCGGCGGCGTCGATCACCTGCACGCGGCGGTTGCCGGTGTCGGCCACGTAGAAGCGGTCGCCCGCGGAGGTCACGGCGACGTCCTCGGGTGCCACGAACCGCCCCGGCACATCGCCCCGCCCGCCGATGCGCTTCGCCGACTCGTTCGGCAGGAACCCCTCGCCGTTCGTGCGGGCCCAGGTCAGGCGGTGGTTGCCGGCCTCGGCGACGGCGAGGCGGCCGGACCCGTCGAACGCGATGCCCGCCGGGTGGAACAGGCGATTGCCGGACGGCACCTCGGGCTCCCACACCGCCGACAGGCTGAAGCCGTCCGGCAGCGATGTGGCGGCGCCGGCGACCGTGGCCGTGGCGGTCGATGTGGCGGCGGCCTGCGCGCTGACCGGCCGGCCGGGCGGCGCGTCCGGCCGCGCGACGATCGCCGCACCGGCGGCGGCGATCACGAGGCAGGCGGAGGCGGCGAGGCGGGGGGGCATCGGATGGATTGACGTGGGGCGGGAGCAGAGGTTACGGTGAGGCGGAACCGCGACCGTCGATCGGGCGTACGGATGACGGTTCGTTCGCACCCGGGAGGGAAAACGATGGACGACGCAATCGCCGACGGCACCGAACGCGGCACGAGCCCGCGCCACGTCACCGTCGAACGGATCGTCGGCGGAATCGTCGGCGCGTGCGTGCTCGGCGGCGCGGCGATCGGGGCGCTCGTTCTGCAGATCGTGCTCGCTCCGCCGTGGAGCCGGCTGACCGGCCTGCCCGTGCTGGGGGCGCTCGCATTCGCCGCCTTCCTGCAATGGTGGCCCGCGTACAGCCACCCGTTCACCCGCTGGCGGTTGGACGGCGCCGCGCTGCGGATCCGGCGCGGGGTGCTGTGGCGACAGGAGATCGACGTGCCGCTGTCGCGCGTGCAGCACACGGATGTCGTACAGGGGCCGATCGAGCGGCGCTACGGTGTGGCGAAGCTCGTCGTCCACACGGCCGGCACGGTCGACGCGACGGTCGAGCTCGGCGGGCTGGAGGTCGTGATCGCGCGGGCGATCCGCGACCACCTGGTGCGGGGGAACGATGACGACGCCGTTTGAGCCGGTGGTGGGCGGCGACGAGGCGGTCGGGCGGCTGCACCCGCTGACGATCGTCTTCCGGGCGGGCGGCGTGCTGCGCAACGCGGTGCTGGCGACGGCGGCCGGTGCGTTCGCCGGGGAGTTGGCATGGCTGTGGTGGCTGGTGCCCTTTTTCGGGATCTCGCTCGTCGCCGAGGTCGTCGGCTACGCGCGCTACCGCTACCGGATGGCGCCGGAGGAGCTGATCATCGAGGAGGGGCTGCTCTCGCGCAGCGTCCGGACGATCCCCTATGCCCGGATTCAGAATGTCGACACCGTGCAGAACGTGCTCCATCGGCTGCTCCGCGTCGCCGAGGTGCGGATCGAGACCGCCAGCGGCCAGGGTGCCGAGGCGACGATGCGGGTGCTCGGGCTCGGCGAGGTCGAGGCGCTGCGGCGGTTCGTCATGGCGCGGCGCGGGGGGGAGCTCGTCGACGGCCTAAGGCCCTCTCCCCCCGACCCCCTCCCCCAAGTCTGGGGGAGGGGGAGGAAGCTTGGCGAAGGAGAGAACAGGGCGACGCCGATCGTCGCTCTCGGTCCGCTCGAGATCATCGCCCACGGACTGACGCGCAACCAGCGGGCGGCGCTGTTCTTTGCGGTGATCGGCATCGGCTTGAACGCGGTCCAGTGGTCCGGGGTGGGCAGCGACTGGTGGGAGCACGTTGCACCGGCGAACGTCATCGGCTGGTATGGCCGGCTGTTCCGGCTCGATGAGCTTGGGCTGGTGTGGCTGGCGGTCGCGATGGGCATCGCCTTGCTGGCGGCGCTCGTCGCGGTCCTCACCGTGATCGGGGCGCTCTGGACGGCGGCGCAGCTCTGGCGCTTCACGCTGACCCGCGACGGCGAGGACCTGCGGGCGCGCTACGGCCTCTTCACCCGCCATGTGGCGACGATCCCGCGCTTCCGCATCCAGAGCGTGGCGATCTGGGATTCGCCGTTCTACCGCTGGCTGGACCGCATCGCGGTCAGCGTCGAAACGGCGGGCGGCGGGAAACCGGGCGAGGGGAATGCGGCCGGCACGCGAACGTGGCTCGCGCCGATCTGGCCGCGCGAACGGCTCGACGCCTTGTTGGCCGAGGTCCAGCCCGGGTTCGACGTCGGCGCGCTGGCGTGGCGGGGCGTGCACCCGGGCGCGGCGGGGCGCATGCGGCGCCGCGGCTGGTTCGTGGCCGCCCTCGTCGCGAGCGGGCTCGCCGCCCTCGGATGGGCCGCCGTACCGTTTGCCCGCTGGCTCGGGCCGGCGGCGCTCGTCGTGCTCGGCGGCTGGACGGTGCTGGATGCGCCGCGCACGGCGGCCGGGCTCGGCTGGGCGCTGACGGGCGATGTCTTCGCGGTCCGGAACGGCTGGATTCGGCGCACGGTGGCATTCGCCCGCCTCGGCAAGATCCAATCCGTCTCGCTCCACGCCTCACCGTTCGACCGCCGCGCCGGCATGGCGTCCGTGCGGATCGATACCGCCGGCCGCACGGATGGCGAGCACGCGCTGGTCGTCCCGTTCCTGGCACGCAGCGACGCCGAGGCCCTGCGCGACGCGATTTCGGCCGCGGCAGCGCAGGCGGTGGCCGCCGTGGCCCGCGCTTGAGGCTTTCCTCTGCGGCGCGGTATACTCGCACGCCGGTCGCCCGCATCCGACCGGCTGCCCACATCCGGCCGAACCACGTCAGGAAGCAAGGCTATGGCCCCAGCGCTCCCGTCCGCCCATGAGATCGACCACCCCAGCGAGCACGTCGTGCAGGGCTTGGACACGGCGGTCGAGGGGGCGCTCTGGTCATACGGCCCGATCCGACAGTCGAACGCCCGTGTGGAAGTGCATTCCGAGGGCGACGTCGTCTACCTGGACGGCAACATCCGCGGAGCGATGCTCAAGGCGGTGGCCAGCGAGATCGCAGGCAAGGTGCCGGGCGTCGGCCGCCTCGTGAACCGCTTGGTATCGGACACGGACGTCGAGCACGAGATCGCGATGCAGTTGGCGATGGACGAGACGCTCGACATGACGACGGACCATATCGCGGTCAAGAGCCTTCTCGGCACGGTGTACCTCGGCGGACTGATCTTCGCCGACACGCTTGCGGCGGCCGAGGCGATGAAGAGCCGCGCCGAGTCCCTGATCGGGGCGATGCCGGGCGTACGCGAGGTCGTCAGCACGGTGTCGGCGATCGAGGGCAGCCCGGACAGCTTCGCGGCGCCGGCCGACAGCGGCCCGGTGGCCGCCGCTGCGCCCAAGGTGGATGCGCCGCGCGGAATGGGCGGGCTGATCCCCGAGGACCGCAAGGCCAAGATTCGAGCGATGATCGCGGCGCGTGCGCAGGCACGTGCGTCGCGCACGGGGTAGACGGAAGCATGAGGGTAGGCGAACCATGAAGATCGGCGTGTTTTACGGCAGCACGACGGGCAACACCGGCGCGGCGGCGCAGGCCATCAAGGAAGAGTTCGACAAGAAGCAGCCCGGGATGGTCGAGCTGCACGACGTCAAGACGGCCGACCTCAAGGCGATGGAGGGCTACGATCTGATCATGATCGGCTGCCCGACATGGAACGTCGGCGAGCTCCAGGAGGACTGGAAGGCCCAGTTCCCGAGCCTGCCGAACGTGAACTTCAGCGGCAAGAAGGTGGCGATCTTCGGCGTCGGCGACGCGAACGGTTACATCAACAACTTCATGGATGCGCTCGGCATCCTGGGCGATGTCGTCGTTCAGAAGGGCGGCGAACTGTACGGCTTCTGGCCGACGGACGACTACAACTTCGTCCAGAGCGAGGGCGTCGTCGACGGCCACTTCGTCGGCCTCGCGCTCGACGACGACAACGAGAGCCATAAGTCGCGCCCAAGGGTCAATGCCTGGTGCCAGCAGCTGATGGCGGAGCTGGGACTCTAGCCGCCGCGCGCGGCGTCGACAGCGCGCGATGCCCGATCCCGCCCCTGCACCACCCGTCGTCCGCCGCGAGGCTCCGCCCCTCGAGCTGCTGACGCTCGCAGTCCTCATGCTGGCCGCCGCCGCCGCCCGCCTCGCCTTCCTCGGCCGCATCCCGCCAGGACTGCACGTCGACGAGGCGTTCAACATCCTCGACGCCCGCGCGGTGATCGACGGCTGGCGGCCGATCTTCCTGCCCGCCAACGCCGGCCGCGACGTCCTGTACACCTACCTGCAGGCGCCCCTTCTCGCCCTGTTCGGCGACCGCCTCGTCGTGGCGCGCTCGGCCAGCGCGCTCGTCGGATCGCTGACGGTGCCGCTGGCATGGTGGATGGTCCGGTCGATCGAGCCGTGCACCGACGGGAGCGACGGATCCGACGTCGATGCCCGGCGCATCCGCCGCACGGCCCTCACCGCCGCCGCGCTGCTGGCCGCCACGTATTGGCACCTCCATTTCAGCCGCTTCGGCATCCGCGCGATCCTCCTGCCCGCGCTCGTCACCGCGCTGCTGGCGCGGTGGTCGCGCGCCGCGACGGCCGACGAGCCGCACACGCGGCGGCGCGCGGCGATGGACAGCGGCATCCTCCTCGGCCTGGCCGCCTACGCCCACCCTGCCGGCCGCGCCCTCATTGCCCTGCCGGCCGCGCACGCGCTCTGGCGAACCGCGCAGCGTCGGGATGGCACGGCCTTGCGGACGCTCGCCATCGCGGCGGCCGTCGGCGCCCTCATCGCCCTGCCGCTCGCGGCCCAGTGGCTGGCCCATCCGTGGCAGGCGACGGGGCACGCGGTCGAGGTCTCGATCCTGGGCGGCGGTCTGGCCGCCGTCGCCGACAACGCCGCCCGCGTCGCCGGGATGTTCAACGTGGCCGGCGACGCCGCGATGTGGCGCAACACGCCCGGGCGGCCGGCGTTCGACGTCGTCAGCGGTGCCGCGTTCCTGGTCGGCCTTGCGCTCGCGGTCCGACACGCCGTGCGGGGCCGGGACGGGGCGGCGCTTGCCGTCATCGCCCTCGTCGGCCTCGTGCTGCCCTCGGTACTGACGGACGGCGCGCCCAACTTCTCACGGGCGATCGGGGTGCTGCCGGTGGCGGTCTGGCTGGCGGCGGTCGGCGCCGTCGCCGTCGGCGATGCCGTCGGCGCCGCCCTGCACAGTGCCCTTGCCCGCCGCGGTGCGCCGTCGATGCGGCTTGCCCGCCTCGACGCCTGGGTCCCGGTCCTCGTTCCGTCGCTCGTCGTCGCGCTCACCGCCGTCTCGACCGCGCGCGCCTACCGCGCCTGGGCGGTCGACCCGGCCGCGCGGATCGCGTTCGACGCCGACATCGAGGCGTTCGCGCGCTGGGTCGACGACCTGCCGGCCGCGCCGACCGTCTTCACATCGCCCCTCACCGCCGACCATGCCACCTACCGGGCAGCCGCGGCCCGCCCGGCGATGGGCGTCGACGCACGGCACGGCCTCGTCGTGCCCGTGACGGCCGACGGGGAGGGTCGGGGCGAGGCGCGCTACGTCGACATCGCGCGATTGCCGTGGACGGCCGAGCAGGGGGCGGCGCTCGGCCGCTGGGCGGACGCCGGGTTGCCGAACATCCGGCTGACGACCCGGGTCGGCGCGCCGTCAGAGGCGCCCGCGGACGTCGGGCCGGTGCGCACGGCGGTCGTGGGCATCGACGTCCGAGGGGCGGTGAGCCGGACGCCGCAGCCGGTGCGCTGGAATGACGCGATCACGTTCCTCGAGATCGCGCTGCCGACGCGGATCGTCGCCGGCAGCAGCGTGACGGCGACGATCGCCTGGCGCGCCGTCGGGTCGACGGACCTCAGCCTGAGCACGGCCGTCCAATTGAATTCCGCCGGGGACGACGGGATCGCCAACGGGATCGCCAACGGGATCGCCAACGGGGACGGCCTGCCGGCGGGCGGGAGCCATCCGACGGATCGCTGGCGCCCGGGCGAGATCATCCTCAGCCGCCATCGGCTCGACGTGCCGGCCGATGCGCACGTCGGACCGGCGGTCCTCCGCCTCGGCTGGTACGTGCTGACCTACCCCGACGGTCCGGCCGCCGCGCCGCACGTGAACCCGATCACCGACAGCCGTGGCCGGCAGATGGTCGGTGTGGCGTCCACGACGATCGTGCCTCCTGCGTCGCCCGCGTCGCCCGAGGGCGGCGGCTGATGCGGCGCCGTCTGGTGCCGCTGGGGATCCTGCTCGGCGCCGCCGCGCTGCGGCTGTGGCGCCTCGGCGCCGTGCCGCCCGGCTTCCAGTTCGACGAAGCCCACAACGCGATCGACGCCGCGCGGATCGTCCAGGGCGCCCGGCCGCTCTTCCTGCCTGAAAACGGGGGCCGTGAGGCGCTCCTCTCCTATGCGCACGCGCTTCTCCTCGGCGGACTCGGTCTGGACCACCCCGTCTTCGCCCTGCGCCTCACGAGCGCGTTCGTCGGCGTCCTCACCGTCGCCGCCGTCCTCGTGGGCATCGGCCGCTGGACGGGCGATCGGGGGCTCGGTCGGCTGGCCGGCGCGGTGCTGGCGGTGATGTACGCCCATGTGCACTTCAGCCGGTACGGGATCCGGACGATCGTGGCGCCGATGTGGGCGATGATCGTGGTGGGGGCGTGGTGGGGTGCGGTGGGGGGGGTGGGGGACATGCGGGCGGCTGGTGGGGGCGGGGCGCGGGCGATGGATGGGGAACGTGGGGCGGGCGTGGGGGGGGCGATGGCGGTTGGGGTTGCGCTCGCGGCGGCCGCATGGTCGCACCCGACCGGGCGGCTGTTGCCCGTGATCCTCGTCGGGCACGTGCTGTGGCGCGCGGGGGTGACGCGCGGACGGTCGGCGCGCGGGGACGCGAAGGCCCTCGGGATCGCCGGGGCGACGGCGGTCGTGTTGTTCGCGCCGGTCGGCCTCTACTTCCTACGCCATCCCGAGCAGTTCACCGGGCATGCCAGCGATGTCGGGCTCGCGGCCGTCGCGGCGGCGCATCACGGCGGCAATCTCGCTGCGGCGCTCGGGGCGCAGCTGATGGCGGTGGCCGGCGCCTTCTTCGTGGCCGGCGACCCGTCGACGTTCCACAACCTGCCCTACCGGCCGCTCCTCGATCCGGTGGCCGGGCTGGCCTTCCTCATCGGCGTCGGGATCGCGGCCGGCGCGCTGATCGGGCGTGGGCGGTGGGCGGCGCAGTGGCGCGAGCACGCCGTGCTCGGCGCGCTCTGGCTCGTCGTCGGACTCGTCCCGACGGTGCTGTCCGATCGTGCACCGAACTTCTCGCGCTCGACGGCGGCGCTGCCGGTCATCGCGCTGCTTGTCGCGCTCGGGTTGCGGGCGATCGCGCGGCGGGTGCCGCCCGCCGCGGCTCGCGCCCGCGCGCGCGCCGGCGCGATCGCGGCCGTGATCGCCCTGTCCGCCGCCTTTACCGCGCACGACTATTTCCGCACGTTCGCCCGCGACCCGCAGGTCTACTACAGCTACGACGTCGAGAAGCTCGATGCCCTGGCCGCGCTGCGCGCCCGCGCCGCGGAAGCGTCCGTCTACCTGGCGCCGGTCTGGGCCACGCACGCCACGATCGACTACCTGAACCGCGTGGCCGTCGAGGCGGCCGTTGACGAGGCCTCCGCCGACTTCATGGCGTATGTCGACGACCCGGCCTATGCCGGGCGGATCATCGACGCGTCGGGGGAGACGGGGTCGTCCGACGATGGGGGCGCGACGACGCGCATCGGCCGTCTCGATGCCCGCCGTACGATCGTCTACCCCGACGACGGGCGCGACGTCGTCGTGGCGATGCCGGCGCGCGAGGCCGAGAAGACGGGGTGGGCGGCAGAGGTGCGCGGCTTCCTTGGGGGTGCGCCGGCGACTTCCGAACGGGTCGACGACGCGCAAGGCAACCCGGTGCTCGAGCTGCTCCGCGTGCCGTCGGCGGCCTTCGGCGACCTCGCCCCGCCGACCGATGCGCCGCTCGAGCCGGCCGTCTGGACGCAGCTGCGCTTCGGCGGGGCGATCGAGCTCGTCGGGTACACGGCCGGCACGGCCCGGCCCGGCGACGCGCTGCCGCTGACCCTCGTCTGGCGCGCCCTCGAGCCCACGCCCGCCAACCTCACGGTCTTCGTCCACCTCCTCGGACCCGACGATGTCGACTGGGGCCAGGACGACCGCGAGCCGGGCCAAGCCAGCTACCGCACGATGGATTGGCAGGGCGGCGAGGTGATCATCGACGCCTACCGCCCCGTGCTCGACGCCGCCGCCAGCGGCGAGGTCCGGCTGTGCCTGGGCTGGTACGACGGGGCCACCGGCACGCGCCTGACGACGACGGACGGGCAAGACGCGTTCTGCCCGCGGCCGATCGCGATCGAGGGGCGGTAGGGTTGGCGACCGGAATGGTGAGGGCGTGACCGCGCAGCCTGGGCGTGCCGTGCCCGGGCGCGCCGGGGACCGGATGTCGTCGTGGTCCGGCACCGAGGTGACGGCCCTCGTCGCAATCCTCGCCCTCGCCCTCGCCCTGCGCCTGTGGCGCCTCGGCGACGTGCCGCCCGGCCTGCACGTCGACGAGGCGCACAACGGCGTCGACGCGCTGGCGATCCTGCGCGGGGCGCGGCCGTTGTACCTGGCGGGCAACAACGGCCGCGAGGCGATGCTCAGCTACCTGCAGGCGGTGACCGTCGGCCTTTGGGGTCCGACGCCGTACGCGCTTCGCCTGGCGTCGGCCCTGGCCGGCACGGCTGCCGTCGGCGTCGCATACGGCCTCGCCCGCGGGCTGCCGACGGCCCGCCCGCGCCTCGCGGCTGCGGCGACGGCGATGCTCATGGCGGTGTCCGTCTGGCCGCTGCACTTCAGTCGGATCGGCATCCGCGGGATCCTGATGCCGCTCTTGGGGGGCGCGTTCGCGTGGGCGTTGTGGTGGGCGGCGTCGACAGGGTCGGCGAACGAATCGACCGGTCGTCGACCGCATCCGTGGCCCCGCTTCGCCCTTGCCGGTGCGATCCTCGGCGCGGCGCTGTATGCCCACCCCGCGGCGCGCTTGATGCCGCTCGTGCCGGTCCTCTTCCTCGGCGGTCAGGCGCTGGCGGCGTGGCGGCGCGGCGACGTTGTCGGGGCACGCGCACGGCTCGTCGGACTGGCGACGTTGGCGGCGGCCGCCGCCGTCGTGGCGGCGCCGCTCGTGGGGTACGCCCTCACGCATCGCGAGCTGTTCTTCGGCCACAGCGTCAGCGTGTCGGTTCTCGAGGCCGACAACCGTACCGGCGGTTTGGGTCGGCGATTGACCCTCAGCGCGTTGCGCACGTTCCGGGCGTTCGTCTGGGACGGCAGCGACTCGTGGTACCACAACGTCAAGGGCCGGCCGGTGTTCGATGGGGTCACGGCGGCCATGGCGGTGGTCGGGGTCGGCGTGCTGGCATCGGGTGCCCGGGCATCGCGCGATTCGACGCGGCCCGACGGCGGCCTCGCCGGCTTCGTCGCCGTCTGGCTGCTCGCCCTGGCCCTGCCGGCGGTCCTGACCGGCGGAGCGCCGAACTTCTCGCGCAGCGTCGGGCTGATGCCCGTCGCCTTCGTCGTGCCGGCGCTCGGCTACTGTGCGGCCGCCGGGATGCTGGCGGCGACGCTGACGAAGGCGTCGCGATGGCGTTCCGATGCGCCGATCGACATCGCGCGCGGGAGCGGTGTCGGCCGGTCGCCGGCTCTGCTTCTCGCGGTCCTGCTGATCCCGGCCGCCGCGTCGACGCTGATCGACTATTTCGGCCGCTATGCGCATGCCCCCGAGGCCGCCGAGGCGTTTGGTGCGGCGACGCGGGCGAAAGCCGACACCCTGCGGGCGCTCGCCGGAGCGGGTACCGGGCGCGTCTATCCGTCGCGGGGGGTCCTGGAGCGCTCGGTGTACCGCTTTCTGCTCGACGGCGTCGACCTCACGCCGATCGACGCGACGGGCGGCCTCGTCGTGCCGGCGGACGGTCACGCCTGGCTGGTCTTCGATGCCGACGTCGAAGGCGAAGCGCTGCAGGCCGTGCTCGAGCGCTGGCCGCGGCTGCGGCTGGCCGAATCGCGTGCCGCGTCCGGCTGGCGGACGCTGCGGATCGACGCCGTGCCCGAGGAGACCGGCAATGTCGTTGCGGGCGACACCGCGTTCGACGGCCTGACGCTGCTGGCCGTCGCGGGCGGCCTTTCGTGCGACGCGCTGCCGCCGGAAGACGATCTGCTGTGCAGCAACGACGCAGCGTCGATCGACCTCGCCCTGCGCTGGCGCGTCGATGCCGTTCCCGGTCGCGACTGGACCGCTTTCGCCCACCTCGTCGCCGCCGACGCCCGCACCGTCGCCCAGCACGACGGCGTGCCGCTGTCGGGCTCGCTGCCGACGTCGCGCTGGCGGGCGGGCGACACCGTGATCGATCGTTTCGTCCTGCGCTTCCCCGATGACGCGGCGCCCGGCCGCTACCGCCTGCACGTCGGCTGGTACGATGCCGGGACGGGGGAGCGGCTGGGGCTGCCGGGGGACGCGGATGGGGCGGCGGACGTTGCGACGGTCAACGTGCGGTGATCCGTCGGGCGGTCCGTGGAGGGCCGCGTGGCCACGGGTTCCCTTGGCCATCTGGCCGTTGCGACCGAATCGAGACCGCGGCACAATCCCAACGGGCCGCAACGGGCGTACCCTTATCGCCGTACGCCTCGCCGTTGCCGGCGACGCTTCGATTCCTTGAGGAGGAACCATCAAATGACGGAAGCATCCCTGACCCGACGGACGTTCATCCACCGCGTGGGCGTATGGACGGCGCTGGCCGCATCGTCCGGCCTCGCGTTGCAGGCCTGCGGCGGCGACGCGGCGGGCGACGACAAGTCGGCCGCGAGCGTGAAGTGCGACGACCTTTCGGCGCTCGATGAGGCGCAGAAGACGCAGCGGACGGCGCTCGGCTACGTCGAGTTGTCCGTCCAAGAAGGCAAGAACTGCACGAACTGCCAGCAGAACGTGCCCGCGGCTGACGCGACGGCATGTGGCACCTGCAAGGTCGTGCCGGGGCCCATCAACCCGGGCGGCTACTGCAACGTCTGGGTGCAGAAGACGGCCTAGGCGGTATGGTGACGCGGCCACACATCGGTGGTCGCCGTTAGAATGTCGCGATGCCATCAGCCCATCGCTCGATCCGCGCCCGCTCGTGGCTTGTTGCCTGCACGCTGCTGGCGGCAAGCCTGCGGGCGTGGGACATTGCGGGCCAGAGCCTGTGGAGCGATGAGGACATTACGCTCGACCGCGCCCGAACGGCCCTCGGCGCGATGCTCGCCGGACTCCCCGGCGAGCACGCGCCGCTCTACTTCACGCTTATGCGGGCCTGGACCCGCCTCGCCGGCGACGGCGACCTGGCGCTCCGCTACCCGTCCCTCCTGGCCGGCGTCCTCACCGTCCCCCTCGCCTACGCCGTTGCCCGTCGTCTGACCGACCGCCCGACCGCCTGCGCCGCGGCGCTGCTCCTGGCGGTGAATCCGTTCCTGGTCAGCTACGGCCAGGAAGCGCGGATGTACGCCCTCGTCGGCACGCTGACGCTGGCCGCGCTGGCCGCCGCCCTCGCCGCCGACGCCCGTGCCCGCGCCGGCCGTCCTGCTTACGCGCTGTGGTCGGCCTGCGGGGTCCTGACGGCCGCGACGGTCTACACGCACTACTACGGCGTGCTGCTGGCGGCGGCGCTGGCGGCGTGGGGGCTGGCGGACGTCGTCGCCTGGGTGCGGCGCAGCCGATCGGAGAGGGCCGTCGCCGCGCACCCACTGGGCGACGCGGAGGGCGACTCGGAGGGTGATGCGGAGAGCGACGAGGCCGCCTCCTTCGCTGCCGCCGGCCGCGATGCGACGCTCGCCGCCCGCGCCGGCGGCTGGCTGGCCGCCGGTGCCATCGCCGCCGCGCTCTTCGCCCCCTGGCTCCCCCGCGCCCTGCGCGTCGCCGACCACCCCGGCTGGCGGGACGACCTGCCGCTGTTCCGCGTGCCCGGCACGCTGGCCGTCGCCTGGAGCGCACAGACGGGGGTCACGGCGGGGAAGGCGGCGGACGGCTGGGCGATCGCGGCCACGGGGATCAGCCTGGCGCTGCTGGCGATCGGCGTCGTCGCCTGGCTCGGCCGTGCGGGGCGAAGCCGGGCGGAGCACGACCGGCCGGGCGGTGGCCGGCCCACCGGCGACTCCCGTTCAGCCCGCCGTCTCGGCGCCCGACGGGCGCTCTTGTGGCTCGGTGCGATGGTCGTCGTGTCCGCCGTCGCCCTCATCCGCAAGCCCGACTACCACCCTCGCTACCTCTACCCGCTCCTCGGTGTCTGGTTCATGGCCAATGCCGCCGGCGCGCGCGCGCTCGCGCGGCGGTTCGGCGTCGCCGGCTGGCTCCCGCTGGCGGTGCTGGTGGCCTTGTGGGTGCCGCCGCTCGCCGGTTACTATGCCGACCCGGCCCAGCGGAAGACGGACTACCGCCGTCTCGTCGACACCGTGCTCGAGGCTGCGCCCGCCGATCTGTCGCGCGTCTTTCTCGACGGCCCGTCGTCCGGCCTGACCGACCGCTACGTGCCGGACGGCGCCGACCTCAAGATCGAGAACCTCCAGAGCGACAAGAACGTGGAGCTGAAGGTCGAAGATCCCGCGGGGTTCGAGGCTCGCATCGACGACCTGGCGCGGCGGCGGCCGCACCTGTGGCTGGCGACGGACGGGGCGGCGAAGCACTGGGCGGACCGGTGGCTGGCGGCGAACGCCTATCCGGTGACGGCGACGGGCATCGGGGACGTGACGTTGGAGCGGTGGTACGTGTCGCCGGACGGCGAGGGGACCCCCGCGGACAACGTGAAGCATCCCGACGATCCCGGCGGCCCAGCGGTGCCGCCGATCTTCATCCGCATCTGGGAGGGTGATCGGCCGTTCGTCACTCGCGCCGGCGACGTCTGGGCGATTCGTCTCACGTGGCGACCAGGTGGGGTCTTCATGAACGCGCCGCCCTGGCGAGGCGAACCCCCTGCCAAGCGCCCCCACAGCGTCTCAGTTCGCCTCGTGGACGATGCCGGCAACATCATCGCCAGCGCCGACCGCGAGCCCGCCGCCGGCACTGCCCCGACGACCGGCTGGCTCGACGACGATGAGATCACGGACCGCCACGGGCTGCTCATCCCTGCCGCCACGCCTCCCGGCACCTACCACTTGACCATCGTGCTCTACGACGAGGTGACGTTGGTGCCCGCGTTCACGTGGTCGCGCGTCGCCGACGTCACCGTCGAGTCCGCACGATGAGCATTCCTTCGAACGACGTTCGCGTCCCGTCGTCGGTGGGCCGCTGGACCCGCACCGACACCGCCCTCGCCCTGGCCCTCACCGCCGCCGCCTTCGCCTACTTCTGGCCGCTCTTCGCCCCGGCCCCGCATCGCCGCTGGCTTGTCGACGGCGACTTCGTCGACCAGTTCCTGGCTTTCGCCCGCTTCGAGGCCAGCGCGCTGGCGGACGGCCGGCTGCCGCTCTGGAACCCGTACGCCTTCAGTGGCGGACCGTTCTGGGCGGACATCCAGGCGGCAGTCGCCTATCCGCCCAGCCTGGCCGTCGTCGGCGCGTCGCTGGCGCTGACCGGCGGCGTCGGCGTGGGCGCGCTGCAGATCGAGGCCGTCGCCCACATCGCGCTGGCCGCGGTCTTCACGTACGCCTTCGCGCGCCGCGTGCTAGGGGCGCGGGCGCGGGCGGGGGCGGTGCTGGCGGCGGTGGCGTTTGCGTTCGGGGGGTACCTGACCGGATATCCGCTGCTCCAGTTGGCGGTGCTCGAGAGCAACGCGTGGTTGCCGTTGGCGCTGCTGGCCGTTGATCGGGTCGTCGCCGGGGGCGACGGCAACGGGCGGTTCGGTATCGCGACCGACGTCGTGCTCCTGGCGGTCGCGCTTGCGATGTCCATTCTCGCCGGCCACCCCCAGTCCACCCTCTACCTGGCCTACACCTGCCTCGCCTGGACGCTCTGGCGTGCCTGGCCGTGGCGCCGCACGCCGCGCCGAATCTGGACTTCGCTGGTGACCGCCGCCGTCGCTGCCCTCGGCCTCTCCGCCGCCGGCTGGCTGCCTGCCGCCCACTTCCTCCGACTCTCCAACCGCGCTGCAGCCGGCTACGAGATGCTCGGCCACGGCTTCCCGCCGCGCGAGCTGCTCGGGCTGGCGGTGCCCGGGCTGACGCATTGGTCCCCGTTGTATGTGGGCGTGCTGCCGTTGAGCCTGGCGGTTTGGGCCGGGTGGGCGTGGTTGGCGGGGGGAGAGGGCCGCAGGCCGTCGGACGGCGACGATCGTGGCGCCGGCAACCCCACAACCTTCTTTCTCGCCCTCGCCGCCCTCGCCCTTACCCTTTCCCTCGGCGCCCGTGCCATCGCCTTCGACGCCGCCTACCACCTCGCCCCCGGCTTCGCCCTTTTCCGCGGCCAGGAGCGGGCGGCCTTCCTCGTCAGCTTCGCGCTGGCGATGCTCGCCGGCACCGGTTTCGCCCAAGCCTCTTCGAGCACGAGGTGGAAGGCACGGCGTCGCGGGATCGGTCGATGGCTCGCGCCGACGCTCATCGCGCTGGCCTGGCTCGAACTCTACAGGGTCGGCGCGCGGGTGAACCTGGCCGCCGCCCCGCCGTCCGAGCTGACAACGACGCCGCTCATCGCGCTCTTGCGCAACAGCGCCGGCCTCGGCCGCGTCCACGACGACGACCGGCTGCCGCGCAACTTCGGCGTGCTCCACGGGATCGAGTCGACGAACGGTGCCAGCCCACTCGTCCTGCGGCACTACCTGCGGCTGCGCGAGGGGCTGCTGCCGGCGCACGAGGCGCGCTTCTGGCAGCTCACGGCGACGAGCGCGGTCATCAGCTGGCGGGATCGCATCGACGGCGCCGAGCCGATCCTCGGCGTCGGGGAAGGCGACCTCCGCACGACGGTCCATGGGCTGGCCAATCCGTCGCCCTACGCCTGGCGTGCCTTCCGCGCGGTCCCGGTCGCCAGCGACGACGACGCGCTCGTCCGGCTCCGGGACGCCGCGTTCGACCCGTTCGGCACCGTCCTCCTTCACGACGGCGCCCAAGGCGGCGGCCCGTATGGCACGGACGGCGCGACGGGCGTCGACGGCCGCGGCCCCGCCGGCGACGTCGCCGTGCGCACGGACGGCGGCACGCCCGGCTGGATCGTGTTCAGCGAGGTCTGGCATCCCGGCTGGCGCGCGACGATCGACGGCCGGCCGGCACCCGTGCTCCGCGCCGACGTCGCGCTGATCGCCGTCGCCGTCCCGCCGGGCGAGCACGCCGTGTCGCTCCGGTTTGCGGACCGCTGGGCGGTCGCCGGGATCGCGGTGTCGACGCTTGCCGCGACGATCCTCGGGCTGGCGGTGGTATGGGCCGGGGTGCGGCGACGTGGCGAACGGCGTCTCCGGCGGCGGTGGGACGCGTGACGGGCATGCTACCATCGCCGGAATGAACCCCCGCACGATCCTGCCCGTTGCCCTCGTCGCCGCTCTGGCCGCCTGCACGCCCACTCCGCCCCCGACGGGGCCTGCAGGAACGCCCGCTGCGCCGCCGGCGGCCGATAGCGTCTTCCCCGCCGCGACGGACGCCTCCGCGCCGTCGACCTCTTCACCCCTCTTCGACACGGACGCCGCGACATCCCGACCGCGTGACCCGCTGCACTTTCCGTCCGTGATCCAGGCGGGCGCGGCCGGGACGTCGGCGGTCACCGGCAGCAATGCGGCGCCCGCGGTCGTCGACGGCGCCGACCCGGCCGCCCCCGGAGCCCCGTGCGCCGGCATCCTGCAGCGTGAAGGCCGGCGCCTTGTTCTCGACGGCCGGCCCGTCACGCTGTTCGGCGTGAACGCGACGATGCTCATGGACCCCGAGGTCAAGGAGGATCAGGTCGAACCGATCGTCGCTGCGCTGGCGGCGCGCGAGGTGAACACGGTGCGGACCTGGTACTTCCACGACGAGGATCCGGAGCGCTTCGAACGCCTGCTGGACATGGGCGCCCGGCACGGCGTGCGGTTCGTCGTGACGTTGGCCGACAACGTCTTCAAGGGCCGCGACTGGTTCGGCGGCGACGAGGACGAGGAGCGCTATCGCCCTCACCTGGCCGAGACGGTGGCGCGCTTCAAGGACCGGCCCGAGGTCCTGATGTGGGAACTGATCAACGAGCCGAACTGCGCCGACAACCACACGGACGAATGCCTGGACACGATCAAAGGCTGGCTGCGCGCCCGCGCCGCCGAGGTCAAGGCGATCGATGCGTGCCACCTCGTCTCAACGGGCATGATCGGCGCCGGCAATTATGACAACGAGCTGACGACCTATCGCCGCGTCCACCGCGAGCCGGTGATCGACGTCGCCTCCGCCCACCGCCGTTCGACGGACGACAGCGACAAGGAGCGCGCGACGGCCGACGAGATCGACAAGCCGCTCCTGTACGGCGAGATCTACGACGCTGCGTACACGGACGGCTGCGACCCGCAGAGCGACGATGCCCTTCCGCGCCGCGCCGAGCGGATCACGGACGACCTGCGCGACGCCATCGAGGACGGCGTGGCCGGCTACCTCCTGTGGGACTACGCACCAGGCACGCTGCGCCGCACGGGCGGGAAGACGAAGGACTACTGCAACAAGTTCGGTTTCCAGGCGGAGGATCCGCTCTGGGCCAGGCTGCTGGCGGATCCGGCGCTTCCGCCGGCGGTGCCGTGGCGCGTGACGAGCGCCCCGTGACGGCGGCGCGCGGGTCGACGCCCGACGCCCGTCCGTCGCGCGATCCCCACCGCGACGTGCGCATCGCCGCGTTCGGCGCCGCCCTCATCGTCGCCCTCGCCTGCCTGACCACCCTCCAGTGGACCTACAACTCCAGTTCCCACGTCTACACGACGGACGTCGGCGAGATCCAGAACGCCCTTCCGCGATGGGGGACGCTCCACTTCACGGGCTATCCGGTGTACAGCATCCTCGGCTCGGTGTTCGTCTCCCTCCTGCGCCTCGTCGGCGTCGGCCCGGCCCTCGGCGCATCGCTCTATTCCGCCGTCTGGTCCTTGGCCGCCGCCGCGCTCGTCGCCGCCCTAGCCGTCCGCCTCGGCGCCCGCTGCGCGCCGGCCGTCCTCGGCGCCGTGGCCTACGGCCTGTCGACGTCGGCGTGGATGAACGGCTCGATCGCCGAGGTCCACAGCCTGACGATGGCGTTCACGTCCGCTTGCCTCCTCCTCGCCGTCCGCTACGACGCGACCGGCGCGCGCCGCGACCTCGTCTGGCTGGCCGTCGCGTTCGTCCACGGCGTGCTCCACATGCGCGCCGTTCTCTTCCTGGCCCCGGCCCTCGCGCTCCTCGTCGCCCCGCGCGCTCGCGAGATCGCCCGGGCGTGGCGGCCGCTTGTCGCGGTCGCCGTCCTGTCGCCCCTCGTCTACCTCTACATGCCGCTGCGCGAGTGGATGGGCGCCACGTGGACGTTCGGCCAGACACGCACGTGGCGCGGCTTCTGGGCGATGGTGCTCGACACGAAGGTCGACCGGATCGTCCGCCCGCCGGCGGACGCAGCCGAGTGGTGGCAGCGCGCGCGAACCGTCGTCGGCCTGCTGAACGACGATCTGTGGTGGCCGCTGCTCGTGCTCGGCCTCGTCGGCGTGTTCGCTCTCGCGGCGCTCGCCCGCGCTTCGCGGCCGAACCCGTGGCGTTCTTCGGCCGCACTCACGCTTGCCTGGCTGCCGTATGCCGCGCTGTGCCTGGTGATCTGGGAGGGCAAGGTCTCGGATGCGCTCCTGGCCGTCAAGCTGCCGGTGCCGATGATCGCGGGCGTCGGCCTCGCTCTCGGCCTGACATGGATCGGCGTCCGGCTGGGCGACGGGGTCGGGCGGGTGGCGATCGCCGTCGCGGCACTCGGCGTGGCGGGGGTGGCGGTGCGGAGCGGTCGGACGATCGCGCCCATCGTGCGCGACGCCTCGCTGTCGCCGCTCGTCGCCGATGCGGACCGCCTGTCGATCGGCACGCGTGCGGAGCGCCCGCCGGTCACGCTGATCGCCCTGTGGGGCCACAGCTTCTGGGCGCTGTCGTACGCGCAAGCCTTCCAGCAGCGCATCGCCGGCCTGACGCTCGTCGATCACAACGCGGACGTCGGGACGATCGCGCGCCGCGAGATGCTGCTGACGCCGGGCGCCACGGTAACGGTCCTGCCCGTCGAGTGGTGGCGCGAGCGACTCGGCGACGTACATCCCGAGATGATCGCGCCCGGGATCGTCTGGCTGCGGGGCACGTCGCGGGCGGCAGATGACGGGCGCATCGCCGGCTTGGAGCAGGGTCTCGGCTGGAGCGTTCGGTTGTCGGACGGCTTCCCGAGCGCGGACCAGCCCGATGCCTCACGGGGGCCCTTTATCGTCAACGACGCGATCGCCATCGCCGCCGCCGACGTCCGCTGCCCGGCCGACGAACCCGCCACGCTCGTCGTCACGGTCGATTGGGTGGCGACGCGCGTGCCCAGGCGGGCCGAGAGCGTGGCCGTTCACATCCTCGCCGGCCCCGACGACCGCGTCGTGGCCCAGGCGGACCGCGCCGTGCCGATCGACGGCTGGCGGCCGACGACCGGGTGGGCCGTCGGCGAGCGCGTTCGGGACATGATCGCGGTGCAGGCGGACGACGCGGCGCGGGCGGCAGTCCGGGTGACCGCGTATCACGGGGACGGGGCGGGCGGGTTCGTGAACGGGGCGTGGCTGCGTCTGCCGTTGCCGGACGATTGTCAGCTGCCGATCACCGGGGCGACGAGGGACGGGTCGTCGTTGCCGACGCTGTTGACGGCGCGACCGACGGGGTAATACGTCAGCGCATCGTCCGGCGGCGCCACGAGCAGCCGCTCGACGAGCGCGGGGTCGGTGGCCGTCGGGTCGAGCCAGAGCGCGAAGTCGATGGGATCCACGATGACCGGCATCCGGTCGTGCAACGGCTGGAGCGCGGCGTTCGCCGCCGTCGTCAGGATCGTGAACGTCTCGAGGGGCTCATCGCCCTTGCCCCAGCGCTCCCACAGCCCGGCGAACGCGATCGGCGCGCCGTCCGGGCGGGTGATGCGATACGGCTGCTTGGCGCCGCCCTCGGTGCGCCACTCGTAGAAGCCGTCGGCCGGCACGAGGCAGCGGCGGTGGCGGAAGGCGCTGCGGAAGCTCGGCTTGTCGGCCGCGGTCTCCGCGCGGGCGTTGATCAGCCGGCCGGCGCCCGAGGCATCCTTGGCCCACGCGGGCACGAGGCCCCAGCGCAGGAAGTCGAGCACGGGCACCTCGCGTGCGGTGGACAACCGAACGACCGCCGCGGCCTGCGTCGGGGCGATGTTGAAGCGGGGCGCGACGTCGGGAACCGCCTCGAGGCCGAAGTGCTGGGCGAGGGTCTCGGCGGGAATGGACATCGTGTAGCGGCCGCACATTCCTTGCCTCCCTCGTCCCGGCTCCGTCGCCCGAACCCCGCAAAGACGCGGGAATCGTAGGTTCGTTCGGGCGAGATTGTAGGTTCGTCCGAACGAAAACGGGCGGCCCACTCAGGGCCGCCCGTCCAAATCCAAGTCCGAATCCACCAGCCCCGGGGGGCCGATCGAGCCTAGTCGAACCTACCGGTAGCGCGCCGTGTAGTAGCGGATCAACCGCACGGCCTTGGCGTACGCGGCCTGGCCGGTGGCGATCTCGGTGCCGGGGCCGGTGCCGGTGGCGCCGTACGAACAGTCCACGGCCATCGCGGCCAAGCCCTCATACTGCTGGCGCAGGCCCTGCGCGGCGCCGTCGTGGTTGCCGGCGACGGCTGTGGGGGCGATCAAGCCGGTGCCTTCGAAGTCGTTCGCCAAGCCGTGGCCGCGGCGGACGAGCTCGGCGAAGTCGGCGGAGCAAACGAATTCGGGTTTCGTCTGGGCGGCGGCGATACCGGTCACGACGTCGGCGTTCCAGGCATCGATGGAAGCGGTCAGGCCATCCATGGCCTGGAAGTACGTGCGGTTGCGCTGCGCCGCGGTCTCGGCGTGTGCGTGCGACGGCGCGGCGGTGACGAGGGCGATACCAGCCAGCGCGGCAGCGGCGAGGACGGTGCGGAAGGACGGGCGCAAGGCGACGAGCGACATGGGATGAACCTCCATAACGGACCAAGCGGGGGAGCAAGTCAACGGGGACGAGTGTACGGGCGGATCGTGGTGCCCGCTTGACTGCCGCCTGCCCCGGGCCGGACCGTGGCCGTCCGAGCCGGTGCCGGGATGCTGACGACGCGCTGACGTCGGCGAGATCGACGCCGTCCGTCATGCGGTACCGCAGGTCGGAGACCAGGCGGGAACGAAGAGAAGGGGCGGGTTGCAGACCCGCCCCTCTCGTGAGACATTCGCCGTTGATCCTGCAGGTCGATGTGCACGATCGGTCCCGAGCGGACGCTCAGGCCCGCTGCTCGAGGATCACCACGGCCCGCTGCGGATGCGCCGGGACCCGTGCGCTACTTCGAGCACTCGTACGGGCCGTTCTGATACCAGCAGAACCGATCCACCTCGTCGAACCCTTCGTTCAACAGGAGTACGATGTCCGCCGTCTGGTGGAAGATGTAGCTGTCCTCGCAGATCATCGACCGTCCGAGGTACGGCTCGACCAGAGTCTGCTTGTCGGCCTCCGTGCCGGCGAGGATGTAGTAGTGCTCACCCGCCTCGATCGTCACGCCCTGCGTCGTGAAGCGGCAGTCCTTGACCGGCGTCTTGGTGGTCCCGGTGACGTTCCAGCGGTACATCTCCTGCGGACCGTCGCCCTGGTTGAAGAGGTCGACGATCTGAACCGCCATGCCGCCCGGCAGCCGCTGGTATGTCACGCGATCGATGATCACGTCCGGCACCGGCTCAGGCGTTGGCGTGGACGTCGGTGTCGGCTGGGGTGTGTCGCTCGGCGCCGGCGTCCAAGTGGGCTCCGGCGTCTCGGTCGGCTCCGGCGTCAGCGTGACGGTGCTCGTCGGAGTCGGCGCGGTCGGGACGACGGTGGCCTGCACCGGGCGGTTGACGACGTCGCGCAGGACGTAGGGCAGGCGAGCGATCTTGCGGTTCGGCTCGACCGTCGGGGTGCGCGTCCTCGTGGGGAGGATGGTGCGGCGCGTTGCCGTCGCCGTGGCCCGCTCGGGCGTGTCGGTGGCCGGCGGCGCCGGCGTGGCGGGGGACGGGCAGGGCGGCGCGTTCGCGGAGAACAGGGCGTCCAAGTGAACGTTGTCGAGGAAGACGCCGTAGCCGTCCGCCGTGGCCGGGTCGTTGATGTACGTGAACGTGATCAGCAGCTCGGCCACCCCGGCCGCCTCCGGGAAGAGGAACGTCGCGCCGCGGATCCACTCGCCGCCGGTGTCGCGTTGGATCTCCGCCTCATACGACTTCAATGCGGTCAGGTTCCCTTCCCCGTCGCGCTTGCTGAAGTCCGCGATCGCGATGAAGAAACGGGCGCCGGTCGGCAGCTTCGTCTTGTAGTCCATCATGACGCGGAGGCCACCGACGACGTTCGTGGCGTCGAGAGAGTTGAACTGGAAGCTCGTGTTGATCCGGCACGCGCCGGTGGCTCGACAGGGTTCGCCGTTGACGCCCGGATACTCCTTGGCGGACGCGACCAGGTCCTTGCCGACCGATCCGCCCCCGACCGACCAAATGCCGTGCGCGCCCGCGTCGTCGGGCTTCGTGCCGACCGTCGACTCACCGGCGGCCCGCCCCCACGTGATCTCGTCCGTGACGCTTCGGATCGAGGCGAACTGATCGAACGACACCCAGTGGGAATCCGAACACCGTGGGAAGTTCGAGCACTCCCAGTTGGCCGACACGAACCGCACGACGCCCGGCACCCCGCACTCGACGGCCTGCGCAGGCGCATTCACGCGCATCGGGCTCGATACGGCATCCGGATCGACCTGGAAAGTCACCGGCGCGGCCGGTTCGGCGGCCCGTGCGGCACGGTGGTTGTCCGCAGACGACGCCGGCGGTGCCGCCGCCGAACGGTCTCTCGTCAGCCCGGCGATCCCGCCGACCACGAGCAGGCCTACGGCAAGCGTGATCCGTCCCGATGGTGTGCCCGATGAAAAGCGTTGCATGGTCTCGTCCCCCCGTAAGGCCCGTCTCCGACGTCGGTGCTCGACGTCCCGCTGCCGTGGCCGTTCGCACCCGGCCCCCGCGGCTGCCGCGGGACGCCGTCCACTGTCGCCGGCACGCGCCGACAACCGTTCTAGTCTAGCCCACGGCTTAAGACCGTGTCAACGGCCTTCGCGGCGACGTCCAAGTATCATCATTTCCGAATGCATTCCCGAATGCCCGACGAACCCGTTGCCTTCTCCTCCGCATTGGGTCGAGTCATGCCCGTTCGCCCGCCAGCGTCACGTTGCTCCGCCGCCGTGCGTACACCCAGTGCGCCCGGCCGGCGACCCTGCGGTCGGTGAGCCCGGCGGTGGCGGCGCGTTCGGCGGCCGAGGCGGCGAAGGCGGAGCAGACCTATCTGGCGCTGGTGCGCGACTACCAGTCGGCCATCCTCAACTACATCTGGCGCCGCGTCGGTGACCCCGATCTGGCCGAGGATCTGACGCAGGAGACATTCGTGAAGGCGTGGCGGGCACTGGACCGGTTGGAGCTGGACGACGGGGCCGAAGCGCGCCGTCGCGCTTGGCTGTACACGATCGCGCACAACGCCATCGCCGACCATGCCCGTCGCCAGCGCCGGATCCGGTGGCTGAGCCTGGATGCTCTCCCGAACATCTCCGGCGGCGGCAACCCCGCGCCGGATGTCGCCCGGCGCGATCCGCTCCAGCAGGCGCTCGCCCGTCTCACCGCCGACCAGCGCGAGGTCCTCCTCCTCTTCAGCCACGAGGGCCTGCCGGCCGAGGACGTCGCCCAGATCCTCGGCATCACCCCCGCCGCGGCCCGCAAGCGGCGCCAACGCGCCCGCGAGGCCTTCGCCGTTGCCTGGACCGCCATCGGCGAGACGCTGCCGAGCGATGCCGACGAACCCGTCGGCGACGCCGACGTCGCGCTGCGCCCCCCGCTGGACGCCCGTCCATGACGCTGTCGTGCGATCAGGCGCGCGCGCGCATCGACGCGCCGCACGGCCTCGCTGCCGCCGATCACGTTGCGCTGGCCGCCCATCTGGCGACCTGCGACGCCTGCCGTTCGTTCGCCGCCCTCGAGGCGCGCATCGCCCCGGCCTTCGCCCTGACGCCCGACCTCCGTCCGAGCCCGCGCCTCACCGCCGCGCTCATGGCCGTGCCCGTCGAGGCAAGCCGGCGCCGCGCGTTCGCCTATGTGCCGCTGGCATGGGGCTCGCTGGCCGCCGTTGCCCTCGTCGCCATCGTCACGTGGTTCGCCCGGATGCCCGGCAGCATCGCCCGATTGCCAGACGGCGACCGCACGGTCGCGCCGACCGCCGCGTCCGCGCGCGGGGCCGCGTCCGTCGCCGAACCGGCGGCCAAGCGCGCCGACCTCGGCGGGCCGGCCACGGCCGTCGCCGTCCGCCGCGCAACCCCGACGCCGACCGGTCCCGTGGCCGCCGCCGTCGCGCTCCTCCGCCCGGCAGCGCCGGCGCCGACGCCGACGCCGGCGGCGCTGGCGTTGGCGGTCGATGAACCGATCGGTGCACGCGATCGGGATCGCCGGAGCGGCGACGAGGGAGGTGCCGCCGGAACGGTGGAGGGCGAAGGCACGGGCGAGGACCTGCGGCGCAGCCCCGCGGCCACCGGCCAGGAAAAGGGCCGGCCCTATGACCCAACACCCCCCGTGCCGGGCTCGCCCGAGGCAACTGACGCCGCCGCGCCGGCCACGCCGGCCGCGCCAACGACGCCGCCGGACTTTCCGCCCGGTGCCCTCCCCGGGACGCCGCCTGCCCCCGAGACACCCCCCGGCCCGCCGCGCGTCATGACGCCGGATGACCCGCCGACGCCGACATCGTCCCCGACACCGAGCGCGACCCCGACGATGACCGCCACGATGACCGCCACGATGACCGCGACGCCGACGCCGACGGCATCCCCGTCACCAAGCGCCACCGGAATGCCGGGCGCCGGACCGACCGCGACGCCGCAGCCGATGCCGACACCGCTCGGGGCGCCCTGGTAGGGCGAAGCCGGGTGGGTTCGGATCGACGTCCTACCTGCAGGGCAGGCTCAACGCGATCGCCCGATAGATCTCCGAGAGCTGTTGCGGCGTCGGCGCGAACCGGTAGCGCTCGGGCGTGCCGGCCAGGTTGGCCATGAAGCCGCTGTCGACGTCGGCGCCGAGACCGATCGTGTAGACGACGATCCCGGCGTCGCGAAGCTGCTTGGCGATCGCGACGGTGGCGGCCTCGGAGCCGCCCTGCGGCCGGCCGTCCGTCAGCAGGATGACGACCGGCAGGTTGTCGGCCTTCCGGCGCCGGCTCGTCAGTTCGGCCAGCGCGAGCGCGAGGCCGCGGTCGATCCGGGTGCCCTGAGCGCTCGACAGGCCGTCGATCCGCGCCAGGAGCGTCGGCCGGTCACCGGTCAGCGGTTGGGCGAGGGCGCCGTGCTCGTTGAACGAGACGATGGCCGCCTGGTCCATCGGCAGCGCCAGCAGCTCGATGAACGCGCGCGCGGCGTGCTTGGCCCCCGCCAGGAGCGTCGCGCCCGTCCCATCGAGATCCTGCATGCTGGACGACGTGTCGATCGCGAGCACGACATCCGTGCGCTGCGTCGGGCATTGCGTGCGGTAGAGGATCGGCAGGTAGGCGCGATGGTCGCCGATGACCTCGATCTGCGGCACCGGGAACACGACCTGTCCGCCGAAGCCCATGCCGTCCGTGTAGGTGCCGGTGGCGCGCACGTTCGTCGGGCGGATGCCCCAGCGCTGTGGGCGCACCTGGTAGCGCAGGCTGAAGCCGGACGCCGGCACGGCCGACAGGGACCAGCGCAGCTCCGTGCCGGCGACGACGGCCGGCGGCACCGCCGAGCCCGTCTCGTAGCGCATGTCGGCCGGCAGCTCGTCGACGACCTCGATCCGCTCGAGCAGCACGCTCGTCGAGAGCCGCCGGGCGATCTGGGTGTAGATGCGGGTCAGCTCGGCCTGCGACGGCACGGTGAAGCTGCGGTCCGGGGAGCCCGCCAGCTCGATCAGGAGCGCTGCATCGACGTCGCCGCCGAGGCCGATCGTGTAGAGCGAGGTTCCCGCCTGGCGCGCGGACGTCGCCGCGCGGCGGGCGGCGTTTGCCTCGACGTTGCTGTTCGGCTTGCCGTCCGTCATCAGCACGACGACGTCCGGCGCACCCGAGCGGCCGCGCGGTCCGCCGAGCTCGCTCTGGGCCTCGCTGATCGCCTCGGCGATGTCCGTGTTGCCGCCCGGCAGGATGCCGGCGATCGCCTGCACCAAGCTCGGGCGGCGGTTCGTCAGTCCTTGCGCCACGCGGGCCGCGTCGCTGAACGCCACGACGGCCGTGCGCACGCGGCCGAAATCGAGCTCGGCGGTGAAGTCGATCGCCGCCTGCTGCGCGGCCGATAGCTTCGGCCCCTCCATCGAACCCGACCGGTCGATGACCATGACGAGGTCCAGATCGACGCTCTGCGACGGGCAGCTGCCGCTCAGGCCGAGCTCGACGGTGACGAGCGCATCCACACGAACCGGCGAGGGGCCGGCGACCTTCGTCGTCCGCAAGTGACAGCGGTCGTCCGGCGCCGGGGGCTCGGGCGGCGTGGCGTTCGGATCGAGCTGCCAGACGTCGACGCGCTCGTTCGTGTCGTCGATGACGAGCACGCGGCCCGTCGGATCGACGGCCAGGTCCACCGCCGCACCGTCGGCGGACGCGTCGAAGGCGGCCAGCGGCGTGCCCGTGTTGTCGTATGCCCAGACCCAGCCGTCCGCGGTCAGGGCAAACCAACGGCTGCCGTCCGCCGCGCCGGCGACGCGCATGAGGCGCGTCGGCACCGGCCAGCGAGCCAGCTCGCTGCCGTCGGGCGCGATCACCCGGATCGCCGCCGCGGTCCGATCGGCCACGACGACGCGCCCGCCGCCGGTGGCGATGTCGACGATCACGCCTGTGAGCGGCGACGTCGTGGCGTTGCCGACCGCGTCGATGTGGGCGATCAGGCTGCCGCCGGCGTCGATCGCCACGAGGCCGTCCGTGGCGGCGGCGGCCAGCAGCCAAGCGCCCTGGCCGGGCGGCGTCCATTTCCAGACCTGGGTCCCGTCGGGCTTGATCCGGCGGATGTCGCCACCGGTGGCCACGTACGCGTCACCGCTGGTGGCGTCGCCGGCGACGTCGGTCGGGCCGGGGATGCCGATATGGCGCAGCGGTGTTCCGTCGCCGCGCCAGACCTGCACGCGCGGCCAGTTGTCCAGCATGAACACCGTGCCGTCGCCGGCGGCGGTGATCCGGCGCGGTCCGTCGAGCTCACCGACGGGCACCGCGACGTCGCCCCACAGGACGGGCAGGGCGACGCTGAGATCGTCCCGGTCCGCGTAGTGGTACACCCCGGACATCGCGGAGCGCGCATCCTGTACCGTGACCGCAAGCCCGGCGCCCGGGCCGATGGCGATCCCGAACCCGCCGTAGATGTAGCCGCCCTGGTTCTGCTCCACGAGCCGGCCCGTCGCATCCGGCCGGACGACGAACAGGCGACGTACCGTCGTGAAGAAGAACTGCCCATCCTCTGCCGCCACATCGACCGGGCCGTCGTACTCGATGTTGTTGCCGGGCCGATCGAGGACGTCGACCTGCAGGCCGTTCGTGTCGCAGATCACGACGCGCGTCGCCGGCGTGTCGGCGATGAAGACGCGACCGTCCTTGAAGTCGAGACCGCGCGGGCCCTCGAGATCGAGTGCGACGGCCGCGCCCGCGCCCCACGTGCTCACGTCGGCGCCGGTGAGGTCGCGGACCGTGATCCGGCGGGCCGTCGGGTCGCTGACGAAGACCCTTCCGTCGCCGACGGCGATGCCGTGCGGGTTGCCGAAGTTGGCCCAGGCGGCCAGGAAGGTGCCGTTGGCGGCATCGAAGACCTGCACCCGCCGGTTGCCGGTGTCCGTGACGTACAAACGCCCGCCGTCGACGGCAACGTCGCTCGGCGACGCGAGCTCGCCGGGCGCGCTGCCGGGGCGCCCGATCAGGCGCAACCCCGTCCCGTCGGGGGCGAGGACGTGCACCCGGCCGGCACCGGCGTCGGCCACGTACACCTGTCCGTCGTCCGCCACGTCGATGCCGGCGGCGGCCAGGAAGCGGCCGGGCATCGGCGGCATGGGCTGCGACGGCCAGCTGGCGACGCGCGTGTAGGCCTGTGGGAGGGCGGCGCGGACAGGCTGCGTGCCGCCGGCGCGCAACCAGCCGAACAGCGTCAGCGCCACCGCCGCGGCGATGGCAACGCGGCCGATCCGGCCGCTTCGCGAACCCGTCATGAGATGATCCCCCTTCGCCCGGCCGCTCCGCCCGTCGGCGCGTCAAGCCGTTCGGAGGCGAACGGTCCCGCGCGGCGAGCATAGGATAGATGGCCCGGACCCGTGAAAGCGTAACACGCCCCACTGTCGTGGGGATAGTGACAGAGCACGTCGACGTCAGGGCGCCGGCGGCGCCGCGTAGCCGGTCAGCTCGACGTAGCCCCGCCCCTTGATCCTGCGCCCGCCGGAGGTGCCGTCGACGGTGACGGCGCCCTCCCAGTAGCGGAAGCCCGTGGCCAGCTCCTGATCGGCCACGACGGGTGTCAGGCGCAGATCGACGGCCTCACCCGGCAGCTGCAGTCGCCAGCCCGACGGGTAGCGTGCGCCGGTGCGCGGGCTCCGCCACGAGCCCGTCGGCGTCAGATCGAAGTCGCTCGCCCCGAACGACCGGACGCCGCCCTTGTTGTCGTCGACGAGGCTGCCGCTGGACTCGGGCGCCGGGGCGCCGGCCGCGTCGCGGATCTGGAAGGCCATGATGTCCCGTCCATCGTCCAGCTGCAGGCTGAGCCAGTCCCAACCCTGGCGGCCGTCCGCCAGCGCGCTCGTCGACCACTCGTGGTCCATCCAGACGCCGCCCTCGACCGGCCATACGCCCGCCGCGGTCGTCACGACGCCCGTCGCGGCCAGCCGGGTGAAGGAGTAGTAATAGGACGCGTTGCCGGGCTCGGGACCCTTGCGGCTCCAACCTGCCTGGCCGTGCAGCGCCGGCGACTTGACGGGTCGGACGGTCACGTCGATGGCCGCCGGCCCGTCCGCGGCCCGCAGCCGCACGCCCGCCGCCGCCGCATGGCCGCCGTCCACACCGCCCGGGTGCGCCGCCGCCGACCACGGCCCGAGCCAGACGTGGTACGGCTGGGCCCGCGCGCCGGCCAGACCGATCGCGCCGCGGGCGAGCCGCTCGGCGGAATGGAAGCGGTCAGCGGCGACATCCGTGACGGTGAAGTGGGCGAGGTAGGCCTGCGTCGTCGTCCAGGCCGTGCTGGGTGGCGCCGCCGATGCGGCCATTGGAAGGGCAACGCTGCTGCGAAAGAAGGTCAGCTGGAAGCCGAAGCGGCGGCGGTCACCCGTGTCTCGTTCGAGGAGCCAGCTCGGCGCGGCGTTCGGGTTCACAGGGACCGCGGATACACCTGATTCCTTTACACCTGATTCGCCCGCCTGCGCGAACAGGTGGCCGGTGTAGTACCACCACTCCGTCCGGTACTCCGGGTGGGCGCCCTCGTCGTCCGGGAAGAGGAGCGGGCGGGGGCCAACGGCGCGGGCGAAACCCTCGGTCGGGCCGGACATCATGGCGACGATGTCGGCGCTGACGGGCGGCGGTGCGCCGGGGCGGCAGGCGATCACGGCCGGGGCAAGTACCAAGGCGCAGAGGAGAGCGCTGACGGCACGACGCGTCATCGGGACCGGCATCGTCCTCACTCCTCGCGCAGGCTGGCGGCGATCGGCATGCGGACGAGTCGCCAGGCGGGGGCGAGGCCGGCGAGGAGCGCGGCGGCGACGGCGAGGACGAGGGCGCGGGCGAAGATCATCGGGTCGATATGGGTCTGGATCGTCCAGCCGAAGGAGCGGCGGTTGATGACGTAGATCAGGATGAGCGCCAGCGTAAGCCCGGCCGGCCAGCTGAGCACGCCGGCGACGAGGCCGAGCAGGCCGGTCTGGGTGAGCGCCAGGCGAATGACCTGGCCGACCGTCATGCCGGTGGCGCGCAACGTGGCGTTCTCTCTCGCGCGCTCGAGCTGGACGGCCGAGAGCGCGGCCAGCACGCCGATGAACGCGACGACGACGGCCAGCACCTGGAGGGCCGTCGTGATCGCGAACGCGCGGTCGAAGACCTGGAAGACCTCGGCGCGCAGGCTGCGGTTCGACCGGAAGTCCAGGCGCGTGCCGTCGACCCGGCCGAAGCGGCCCGCCAGCTCGGCCGTGAAGGCGTCGGCGTCGACGCCGGGGCGGAGCGTCACGGCCATGTTCGTGATCCGCGGATCGTCCCAGGCGGCGCGATAGACGGTGTCCAGCATCAGCGCGATGCCGCGGTCGGCGCCGTAGTCGTTGAAGACGCCGGCGATCGGGAAGGTGCGCGGGCCGTTGTCGGAACGCAGCGTCAGGACGTCGCCCGTGGTGAGGCTGAGGCGGCGAGCGAGGGGTTCGGAGATCGTCACGGCGCCGGCGTCGAGGGCGCGCCGCACGGCGGCCGCATCGCCGGCCGCCGACAGGTATCGGCGGCCGTCGCCGGCGATGTCGCGGCCGACGACGAGGACGTCGATGGGCTCGGCATCGGCCGCGGCGTCCTCGTCCGTGGCGGCGGTGCGCAGCCGCACGGGGTGGGCGGTGGCGACGTCGGCCACTTCCGGCAGGGCGCGGAACCGCTCGGCGACCTCGGGCGGCAGCGTCCGGCCGGTGCGCCCGGGGCCCGCCGCGGCGGGCGAGATGAAGATGTCGGCCTGCAGTGTCTGCGCCAGCCAGTCCTGGACCGTCTGTCGGAAGCTCCCGACCATGATCCCGACGCCGATGCTGACGGACAGCGCCACCATCAGCGCCCCGACCGCCACGCCCGTGCGCGAGAGCGAGCGCACGACATCACGCGGCGCCATACGGCCCGGCAGGCCGAGGACACGGGCGAGGACGGGGCGCAGGACGGCCATCGTCCCGACCGTTGCGGCCGGCGCGAGCAGGGCGAAGGCGAACACGATCAGGCCGAGGGCGACGAAGCCGAGGGCGACGCTGCGGCTGGGCACCACCAGGAGCGCGGCGCCGGCCAGGGCGCAGGCGAGCGCGGCCATGGCTCCCCGTCGGACGCCGCGGTGGGCGCCTTCCTCGGCGGTCGAGCGGCGGAGCGCGGTCACCGGCGGCACGCGGGCGGCCTCGAGGGCCGGCAGCGCGGCGGCCAGCAGCGCGGCGGCCAGGCCGGCGAGGGCGCCGCGCACGAGAGATGCCGGGCTGGCGTCGACGTTCCGGACGTCGACGGCGAAGTAGAGGTCGTTGATCGTTCGGCTGACGAGAGCGACGGCGCCGCGGCCCATCAACAGGCCGAGGCTGACGCCCAGCACGGCGCCGACGACGCCGAGCGCGGCGGCTTCGGCCAGCACGAGGGCACAGATCTGGCCGCGGGTGACGCCCAGCGCGCGCAGGCTGGCCAGCACCGGACGGCGCTGGACGACGTTGAAGCGGACGGTGTTGAAGATGAGGAACATCCCCACCAGCAGCGCGAGCAGGCTGAGCGCGGTCAGGTTGAGCCGGAACGCATCCGTCATCGAGGCCACGGTGTCCGCGGCCGCGCCGGCGGGCTCGATCACCGCGCTCGGCGGGAGCAGGGCAGCCAATGCGGTGAGGGCGGCGTCGCGCGCGGCGGGCGCTTCGGGCAGGCGGAGATCGATCCGGTCGAGGCGCCCGCCGCGGCCGAGGAATGCCTGCGCGGCGCCGATGTCGGCCAGGACGAGGCCGTCGAGGGCGCGGCGGCCGAGAGCGTCGGGTGCATCGAGAATGCCGATGAGCGTTGCCGTGATCGGTCCGCCGCCGGTGTCGACGATGAGCGTCGCGCCGACGTCGATGCCGGCGGCATCGGCGAGGGCGCGGCCGAGGAGTACGCCGTCGCTGCGCGAGAGCAGCATGCCCGGTCCGGAGACGGGGTCGGCGCCACGCCGGCCGGCGCCGGCGGCGGAGAGGGCGACGACGCGGGCCTGATCGCCCGCGGCGCCGGTCAGAAGGTCACGGAACGGCGCGTCCGCCAGCGGATCGATGCCCAGCAGCGTGAGCGTTCGGTCGCCGAGGGCCGGCACTTCCACGAGACCCTCGACCACCGGTGCCGCGGCCACGGCGGTCAGCGATGGATCGGTGGCGATGCGGACGTAGTCGCGCGCGTCGATGCCCGTCGGCCCGCCGACGATGCGGTGCGTTGCGCGGCCGGTGACGGCGGCGGCCGAGCGGCGGAAAGCGGCCAGCGCGCTCGCGTTTGCCAGGTCGATGGCCACGACGACGGCGACGCCGAGCGCGATGCCGGCGACGAGGAGGGCGCTCTGCGCCTTGCGGCGGCGCAGGTTGGCGACGGCGAGGCGGAGGAGGGGACGGGCGAAGGCCAGTCGGCCGGCCAGTCGTTCGGCCAGCGCACGGCGGCGCGCCACGTCGCGCGTCGCGGGTCCCTTCACCACGCGGCGTCGGTCAGGAGACCCGGTTGCACCGGCACGAGGCCGGTGCCATCGACGCGGAGCACGACGTCCGCGGCGGCGGCGACAGCGCGGCTGTGGGTGGCCATGATCAGCGTGCGCCCACGGTCGCCCACCAGCTGGCGCAGCAGGGCCAGGACCCGCGTACCGGTCTCGAGGTCGAGGTTGCCGGTCGGCTCATCCGCCAGGACGATCGGAGGAGCGGCCGCCAGGGCGCGGGCGATCGCGACACGCTGCTGCTCTCCGCCGCTGAGGCGATCCGGATAGCTGTCGGCGCGGTCGAGCAGGTCGACCTCGGCCAGGAGGGCATCCGCGGCGGCGCGAGCGGTGGCGGCGCGGCCGGCAAGCTCGAGCGGCAGTGCGACGTTGTCGCGCACCGAGAGGGTCGGAATGAGGTTGAAGAACTGGTAGACGAACCCGATGTGGTCGCGCCGGAAGATCGTGCGCTCCCGCTCGGCCAGCCGGGTGATGGGCACACCGGCCACGGTGATGTGTCCGCGGCTCGGGTCGTCGATGCCGGCGATCAGGTTGAGCAGCGTGCTCTTGCCCGAACCGCTGCGACCGAGGATGACGATGAACCGTCCGGCGGGCAACGTCAGGGTGATGTCCTCGAGGACGGTGTGCGAAGTGTCACCCTCGGTGAAGACCTTGGCGACGCCGTCGAGAACGACGGCCGGAGGTGCGACAAGCGTCGCATCGCCGGCGCCCGCGCGCGGTGGGGCATCGAGGTTGGTGAAGGGGAGCGTCTGGGCGGTCACGGGAGGAACGATAGCATCGGGCGCTGCTACAATGGGCCGCTCGTCGGCTGGGGGCCGCTCGTCGGCTGGGGGCCGCTCGTCGGCTGGGGGCCGCTCGCCGGCTGGCCCTTGATCTGCGAGGGTCCACTGCGTTGCAGGTGTCCATCAGAGATGCAGGTGTTTGCAAGGAGGAAGCGCGCATGCGCCGTCTGACGTCCCTCTCACCCGTACCCCTCGCGGCCGCGATCACGGCCGCCGCGATCGGCGCGCTCCTGTGGGCCGGCCTGGCCGCCGGCCCGACCGCGGCCCACCGGCTGCTTGCGCCAAGCCCGTGCACGCTGACGCCGACGTTCGAGCATCCCGCCGGCGCGGCCGTCGGTGAGGACGTTCCGCTGACGTTGACGCTCAAGGCGGGCTGCCCGGCGGGCGCGTACGGTCCGCTGCACATCGCATTGCTGGTGGAGGCGTCCGAAGCGTTCGCGCGCAACCCCGACACCGGGGAGCACCTGCGCGGCGACGTCCAAACCTCGATCAAGAGCCTCATCGAGCGGCTCGATCTGCCGAATAACCCTTGGATCAGGATCGGCCTCGTCCAGTACAACGACCGCTCGCAGCGGCTGTGCGACCTCACGAACGACAAGGAAGAGATCCTCGACTGCGTCGACGGCCTGTCGGCCAAGGGCGAAACGCGGCTCGACACGGCGCTCAAGGAAGCCGTCAACGTCCTGAAGCGCGGCCGGCCGGGCGCTGGCGCCGGGCTGCGCGAGTTCGTCGTCCTCTACAGCGACGGCGCGAACGATTACACCGACCCACGCACATCCCAACCGCTGGAGGTGGCCGCGGCGCTGGCGGCGCTCAACCCGGCGCAGCAGCCGACGGCCGGATGCGATTCCGTCATCAAAGAGGCGGATGCCCTGAAGGTCGAGAATCCCGACGTCATCTGGTCGGCGGTGTGCGTGAAGTGCGAGCTGGCGTGCATCCGTCGCATCGCCTCGACGCAGCAATTCATCGGCGACATTGCGAACCCGGACCGCCTCTACAACTACTATGACCAACTGGCCAACGCGATGGGGGCCAGCCCCTTGGCCCAGTTGGCCGTGACGGCCACGATCGGCGCGGACCTCGAATACGTGGCCGAGAGCGGCAGCCCGCCGCCCGCCGAGGCCGCCCCCGACGGCAGCCGCGTGGCGTGGAAGCTCCTCCGCACGCGCGAGTCGGAGCGCATCCGCCTGAAGGTGCGCGGCGTGCGGGCCAATCCGGCGGCCGCACTGTGCACCGCGTTCACCGCGACGTTCATCGACAATCGGGCCGGCACGGGCACCGTCCAGATCGAGTGCCCGACGATCGCCCTCAGCGGCGGCGCCCGGCCGACGAACACGACGCGCCCGACGGATTCGCCCTCGGCGACGCCCGAGGTTCAGGACACGCCGGTGCCGACGGAACGCCCGACCGTCACCCCGACGGAGCCTCCGACGGACACGCCCAGAAGCGGCGTCTACCTGCCGGTGTCCTTCCACACGTGGCCGGTGCGCTAGTTCGACGTCCGCTCGATGCCGCGGCCATCGCCCACGCGCTGCGCGGCGCCCGGCTCGGGACACACGTTGTTGCCTGCCCGTCCGTCGCCTCGACGATGGATGCCGCGGCGGCCCTCGCCGCGGCCGGCACGCCTGCCGGCGCTGTCGTGCTGGCCGACGTCCAGACGGCAGGCCGCGGGCGGCACGGGCGCGCCTGGCTTGCCCCGCCCGGCACGGCCCTGATGCTCTCGATCGTCCTTCGACCGGACATCCCGCCCGAACGGCTCCCGCAAGCCCTCATGGCCGTCGCACTCGGCGCCCTCGAAGCGATCGCCGGCCGTCTTCCGGCCGACGCACCGCTCGGCCTCAAGTGGCCGAACGACATCGTCGTCGGCGACCGGAAGATCGCCGGGCTCCTGGCGGAAACGGCGTGGCGGGGCAGTGATCGCCCGGTCGTGATCGTCGGCCTCGGCCTCAACGTTTCCCAGGCGCCTGCGGCGTTGCCTGACGGTGCGGTGAGCCTGCAGCTGGCAGGTGCGCGCGATCTCGCCCGCACCGACCTCGCCATCGACGTCCTCCGCGCCGCCGACCGCCAGTACGCGGACGTGCTCGCCGGCATCGACCTCGTGCCGCGCTGGTCGGCGCGCCTCTCGACGCTGGGGCGCGGCGTCGCGGTGCGCGACGCGGTGAGCGGGGCGGTGGTGGCCGAGGGGCAAGCGACGGGGGTGGGGGCGGATGGGGCGTTGGAGGTGACGGGGGCGGACGGGAGGGTGGTCGTGGTGCGGGCGGGGGACGTGACGTTGGCGGGGGACTCGTACCCCACCCCTGAACACGCTCGTGGTGGCCACCAGAGTGGGGAACCCCCAGACTCTACAGTGGCGGGGTACTAGCCGAAGGCGTCGAAACACCCGAGCAGCTTCCGCATGAGCGTCGACACCGGCAGGCCGTCGATCATCGTGCGGTCCAGCCAGCGCCACTCCACGTACGGCTCGACGGTCCGCATGGGCCCGACGGCGACGGCGACGTGCGCGCGGACGGGCGTCACCGTCAGCGCGATGTGCGTGAAGGCGTGCGACAGCGCCGGTCCGGCCGGCAACGTGTCGACGTCGACGAGGGTCTCATCGGGCGGCGTCAGCGGGAACTCCCAGAGGCCCCCCAGCAGTCCGTCTGACGCGCGCCGAGCGACGAGCATGCGGCCGTCGGGGTCGGTGACGAGCCACGCGACGGCGGCCACGGACCGCGGGCGGGCGCGCGGCCGGCGGGGCGGGAAGTCCGCCGGTTCGCCGGCGGCGCGGGCGGCGCACCATGGGGCGGCCGGGCAGCGCGGGCAGGCGGGGCGACGGGGGGCGCACACGGTGGCGCCGAGCTCCATCAGCGCCTGGTTGACGTCGCCGGGCGCGTCGCCGTCCGCCAGCGCCGCCGCGACGACCTCGACGGCGCGCGCCCCCTCGCCGCGGGCGACGTCGGTGCGGGCGGCGAGCAGGCGGCCGACGACGCGGCGGACGTTGCCGTCGATGGCCGGCACGCGTGCTCCAAACGCGATCGAGGAGATGGCGCCGGCGGTGTACGGCCCGATGCCGGGCAGGGCCGCCAGGTCGTCGTACGCCCGCGGCAACGTCCCGCCGTGATCGGCGACGACGGTCCGGGCGGCGCGCCGCAGGTTCCGGGCGCGGCTGTAGTAGCCGAGGCCCTGCCATGCCGACAGGACGTCGTCCTCGTTTGCCGCGGCGAGGGCGGTGACGGTCGGGAAGCGTGCCATCCAGCGCCGGAAATACGGCTCGACGGCGGCGGCGCGCGTCTGCTGCAGCATGACCTCGCTCACCCAGATGGCATACGGATCGGCCGCATCCCGCCACGGCAGCGCGCGGCGGTGGACGGCGTACCACCCGCGGAGCGCGACGCGCAGCGCAGGGGCGTCGAACGGCAGCGCGGTCTGACCGACAGCGGTGGATGGGCCGCCGCCGTCGTCGCTCACGGACGCTCGGCCGCGGGCAGCCAGAGGAGCGGGACGACCGCGCGCGGGCACGCGGTTGGGAGCGGCGCCGCCGTCGGCGCGGCCGTGGTCGGCGGCGGGCCCACCGGCGGCACGTCGAGGACGATCACGCCGGCAGCCCGGTCCGCTACCCAGACACGGCCGTCGATGTCGATTCCGATTCCGCTCGCCCAGCCGGGCGTTTCCACGACGCCGGTGAGCGCCGGCACGGCGCCGGAGACGTCGACCACGGCCACGCCGGACGGACCGAGGGCGGCGTACAGCGTGCCGCCCCGGATCGCCAGGTCCTCAGCGGGCGCTGGAAGCAGCAGCGTCGTCCCGGCCGGTTGCGGGGCGCCGACGGCGTCCAGCGCGTACGCCACGAGATCGCCGCCGTCCGTCGCTGTCCAGAGACGGTCGATATCCCAAGCGACGGCGGCGCTGCCGACGGAGGGTGCGATGCCCACGAGCCGCGGCTGATCGCGCCGGCTGAAGTCGAACACCGCCAGCGAGGCGCCGGCCGCGACGGCCGCCAGGCGCTTGCCGCCCGGGTCGACGGCGATGTCGCGGGCTCGGACGACCGGCAGCCCGGCGGCATCCGTGACGCGCAGCGTGGCGGAGAGCACCGGTGCCAGCGGATCGGCGACGTCGATGACCGCAAAGCCGAGCGCCGCGTCGACGGTGACCCCGACGTCGCCCACGACGCCCACGCGCTCGACGTAGCCGAGCCCGGTGATCGCACCGCGCAGGAGCAGCTGCTCGCCGACGCCGGGCACCTGCTCGAGCCCGACGAGCCGCGGCCGCACGGCGGCCAGGAGCGCGTAGCGGCCGAACGGCCGGCCCGGCGGCGCCAACGGCGCGGCGTCGCCGACGGGCGCGTCCAGCACGAGGCCGGGGGCGCGCACCAGGTAGGCGTGGGCGCCGGCGGCATCCTCGCCGAGGAGCGCCGTGGGCACGACGCCTCCGCGCCCGCAGGCCAGCCAGGCCGACGGCGTGTCGGCGCGCAACTGCAGGGCGCTCGGCACGATCGATTCCGTCGCCTGCGCCGCGAACGCCGTCCGATCGCCCTCCAGCCAGCGGTCGATCTCGACGGCGCGGTGACCGAGGGTGTCGCCGCCGACGATCGCCCATGCGCCCGCGGCGGCGACGTCGAGGCCGAGGCCGCCGAGCGTGCCGTCGTCCAGCTGGGCGAGGACGGCCGGCCAGCGCTCGGTCTGGACGAGGCGCGGGTTGCGCGGGTCGGAACCGTCCACGGCGGCCAAGGCGGCCGTGGCGGACGGGGCGCGGGCGAAGGCGACGAAGACCGTTGTGCCGCGCACGGCGATCGCGCGTCCGTCCCCGCCCGCCGCATCCAGCGCCAGCTCGCCCAAGGCGACCGGCTTTGCCGGGTCGCGGACGTCGATCGCGCGCAGCGTCGGGCCGTCGGCGACCCAGGCGGTGGCGGCGATGCCGGCGGCGCCGGTCATCGCCACGGCCTGGGCATTCGCGAGCGCGATGACGCCGAGCGTCCGCACATGATCGAACGCGTCGGCATGGAGCAGGGCGATTCCGTTCGTGCCCCACGCCGCCAGCGCGTATGCGCCGACGAACGCGACGTCGTGCACGGGGCCGGGCGGGGCGTCGTCGGCCGGTGCGCGGAGATGGCTCGTCCCGCCGGGGCCGACGACGAAGAGGCCGACGTTCGTCGAAACCCAGCGCCGCCCCATGCGGTCGACGGAAACGCGGTGCGCCTCGACCGGCACGCCGTCGACCGTGTCCGGCACGGCGTCCCGTTCACCGAGCGCCGGGCGTGCCGGCTGGCCGACATCGACCGCCCAGACGCCGGCTGCGCCCAGTGCCAGCCATACCGTGTCGGCGTCGGGCGAAAGCGCGACGTCCTCGACAACTCCGGGCAGCGCTTCGGTCTCGGCGAAGAGGTGCGCCAGCGGGTCGACGCACCCGCCGTACACGCGCAGCCGCGCGCCGACGCCGAGGTAGGCGCGATCGGTGTCGAGCGCGACGGCGCGGGTGAGGCCGCCGAGCTGGCCGGTGAGGGCCGGGGCGGCAGCGGGGGCTTGGGCGGCGGCGATGGCGGGGGACGGGGCGTTGGAGGAGATCGCCGACACCCGAAGGCGGTGCGCGGCAGAGTAGGCCATCGCCAGCCAGAACAGGAGGGCGACGGCGCGACAAAGGGCGGTGCGCGGCATGGGTTTCCCGATCGTCACGGTACGGCAGTCAGTGGGGCGGGTGGGAGTCGAACCCACATGGGTTTCCCCAACGGAGTTTAAGTCCCTCTTTCGGGCCTTTCGCCAATGTTCGCCTCCGATCGCGAAACCCCGTTTCTGTCTGTAAAACTAGCCCTGACCCGTCCGTCCAGTGCTGCCGTTAATCGCCGATGTTCGTCTGGGTTAGGGTCAGAATTAGGGTCAAACTAGGGTCAGGCCCAACAGGCAGAGCACACGCACGTCGGAGGCTACCGTGAACTCCCTGTACCACCGCATCTACAGTCGAGACTTCGCCGCCGCCACGCTCCTCGTGTCCCTCGTCGCTCTGCTGGCCTCGGGCCTGCACAATGTCGCTCATGGCTTCGCCGATGTCCAGACCGGCACGTCTCCCCTCCTCCACTGGGGCGGGGCGGTCGCCATCGAACTTGGCGTGGTTGCCATCGGCCTGACGATAGCCGTACGGGCTCGCACGGGCCACCGGAACCGACGGCTCTACGCCGGGATCCTGCTGTTCGTGTCCGCCTCCATCTTCGCCAACTACGACGCCAGCCTGCAATCGCTTACAGGCAAGGCGATCACGTGGGAGGCGATTCGGACGCTGGATGCCTGGACGCTCGCCAAGGGTGCGTTGTTGGGAGGAGCCATCCCCCTAATGGTACTCCTGGTCATCGAGTCGCTGCGAGAGCTGGGGTCAGAGAGGGCGACAGACGAACCTTCAACCGGCGCCGTTGAAGTCGACGAGGTCGGCGACACCACCCCTACGAGCGTACCCGGCCCCGTCACTCCCCTTCCCGAGACTCGAAACGGCTTCCATGCCCCAGTGCTGACGCCGATGGCGCCACGTGTCGATTCCTCGAAGCCCCGGCGTGCAACACCCGAGGCGATGAGGCAGTTGTTGGCACATGAGCCCACGATCACAGCCACCGACGTGGCCCGACGGTTGAAGATTGGGCGAGCGACTGTCTATCGATGGCGAGACAGCATCGGAGCGCGTCGGGACACTGCGGGTTGGGTTCTGCCGTAGGCCAAACCATCAGACAGTCCGTTGCTGTGCTGTCTGGCCCAGGCTTCCCTGGGCCAGCTGTCGCTGTGGACACCATCCAACCTGCTGGACCTGAGGGTAATTGCCACCCCACCCTGTCAAGGCCAGGCCCTTCGGGCGAGCTGCGCTCGGCCTTGACAGGCCAGGGCCCCGGCACCTGCGTCGCCTTTACGCAGGTCGGAGGGCCTGTAACCTAAAACACAGACCAGGAGGTGCTGGGGTGGCCGAGGTGTCGTTGCTTACCATCAAGGACGTTCAGGAGATCACGCAGTTGGGTCGTACGACGATCTACGAGCTGATGCGAGACGGGGTGCTCCCCTACTTGAAGATCGGGCGCTCGGTTCGGATTCGCCGTGAGGCGCTTGAGGCATGGCTCGCCGAGACGGAGGAGAACGTGCGCGTGCTCACGCATCCGTGGTGAGACCCGTTGAGACAACCTAATACACGACCACGGCTCTCGGTCCAGGCAAGCGCCCGACATCGAGCGGCCGTTGGTCGCGTTCCGAGACACACACGGTACGCATGACGTGGAACGAAGTCCGACAGCGAGACAGCCTGTCGCAGTACGCCTGCGAATAAAGCACTTGAAATGTCTCGCGGAGCCAGCGTATACTGAGACAGTTACTCAATTTCGCGAAACACCCACCCGTGGCTTTCGCGTCATTTACAGCATAATGATACTCTCTGTCGCAACACAAAAGGGCGGGGTCGGTAAGACGACCACCGCAATCACACTCGCGGCCGGCCTAGCCAGGCGCGGTAAGCGTGTACTACTCATTGACCTTGACTGGCAAGCCAATGCCTCAAAGGTGCTCCTCGCCGACTATGGCAAGCTGACGCGAGAAGAGACGATCTACATCACGATTCTCAAGCGCCGTCCCCTTCCCGTCCATGAGACACATATTTTCAATCTCATGCTTGTTCCCTCTCACATCCTCCTGTCTGATACAGATATTGAGCTGACAACGGCGAAAGATCATCGTGAAGCACGTCTCAGGCGAGGCCTTGAGCCCATCGCAGCTGAGTATGACCATGTCATCATTGACTGCCCGCCGATCCTCTCCTGGATCACAATCAACGCCTTCACTGCATCAGACAAGGTGCTTGTGCCTGTCTCGCCCGGCTCATTTGAACTCGACAGCACGGTGCAGATCGGCAAGACAATTGAAGAGGTGCGCGAGTACTACCACGCCGGCCTGCGACTCGCTGGCTTCCTCTTCACAATGTCTGATCCGACGATCAATAGTCGCACGTCACTGAAGATCCTGCGCCAGACGTATCAGGAGCAAGTATTGCGCACGGTCATTCCACGAAACACCGATATTCGGGACGCCCACTTCAACAAGACGGACATTTTCAGTTACAAGCCGGATGCCAAGGCTGCCATCGCCTACGGCCGGCTCATAGATGAACTCTACAATGAAAAAGTCGCTTGACGAATCAACCATAACCAATGAACTACGTGGGGCGTCCGCCTTCTTCTCTGGTGCTCGTGAAAAGCAGCCACAAACCGTCGCGGAGAGGGTAAGACCGAGCGACCGTTCGCTTGACCGATCGGATAACCGTTCGGTCGACCGATCGGAATTGCGCACCGTGCCAGATGCACGCCAGCCGGAGGAACCTGAGACTCCGCGCACACACACTGTCATGGACGAAGTGCAACGCGACGTGTTTGTCCCTGAGCGGGCAACGGAGCGTTATGCGTTTGAAATCTACACCGACCAGAAGAAGCAACTGAATCGCATCCGGTACCTGTACGAGGAGAGGACGGGGAAGAAACTGTCGGCGAGTCGCATCCTGCGCGAAGCGATCGAGCCACACCTGAATGCGTTAGAAGAGCAACTCACCAAACCATGAAAAGCCTCAAGGAGATAATGAAGCAGAAATACGGGAATTCCGAACAGGACATAGTCTTACATGGCGCAGACATTGCCACGATGCAGGGCTACACCAACATCCCCAACCACATACTCTACTCGGGTACGATCAGCTCTCACGCCAAGCTTGTCTACACAATGCTCCTCTCCTACGCCTATACGCGCAACCATGTCTTTCCAGGACAGGAACGGTTGGCGAAGCAATGTGGCCTCAGTGTCCGCAGCGTATATACAGCGCTGCAAGAACTTGATACGCGACAATTCATCTCCATCATTCGTCGTGGACAAGGAAGAACCAACTTGTACGTCCTGAACTTCAAGAAGCGCTGAACGTGAATACTACCCAGGAGTTATCCACATAGAGATAGTGATCGGCAATATGTGCCGATCAAGACCGGCAACCAGTGCCATTCTAGATCAGCACCTGGTGCCGACAAATAACTAAGAGGGAACAACTAAAAGAGAAGAACTAGTAGGGGATTTACGCGCTACGCGCGTCGAGGATAAATCCAGAAAGGGAAACACATTCAGGGTCACCCTCCATAGCCTCAACAAGCACGGCACTTGGACAAACCCTCGATGGGGGAGAAGACACTGGCGGTGCAAAACTGCCCATTGACAGGCTGTCGCCCATTTGATATTATGTATACCATATGATACAGAGTAGTACGTCCACAAACCCAAGCGACACACACGAGCATGTCACCAACATGACCCGAAAGGGCCAAGTGACCGTCCCCGCAGATGTTCGTCGGAAGTTGAAGCTCACCGAACACGATCGGTTCACCGTTACCATTGAAAACGGCTCAGAGATTCGGCTCCGACGAAAACGCTCGGTTGCTCAAGCAACCTTTGGCGTGGTACCGCACACGGGCGCGCCCGCAGACCTAGATGCGCTACGCGCCAGGTTTGAAGCTGCCGCAGGACGGGAGGTGAAGGCGAAGTAGGGTAGACCGACTTCACCTCCACCATGAACCAGCCCGGTTACTTCCTGGACGCCAACATCTTCCTGCGGCACCTGTTGAACGACCACCCTGTCCAGTCTCCCAAGTGTTTGGTTCTGTTTGAGGCCATCGAGAACGGGACTGCCCGTGGCTGGACGACAGACATGGTGATCGCCGAGATCGTCTGGGTGCTCTCAGGGCCTGCGTACAGTGTGAAGCGCGAGACAATCGCCGGCTGGATCCTAGACCTGGTCTCCCTGCCCAACCTCAAGGTGGAGCACCGCACGCGTCTCACCCACGCCTTCCACCTCTACACGAGCACGCCCATGGACTTCATCGACGCGTACAACGCCGCCTTCATCCTCAGGCGGTACGGCCCGACCAAGCTCTACAGCTTCGACGAGCACTTCGATCGAGTGCCCGATCTGACGCGGATCGAGCCGGGAGTAGAGCGGGCGGCTTGAAGCGCGGATCCCGGGCCGTTGCGGCACCAGGTCAGCGAGATCCCAGTGCCTCGCGTGACGATCACAGAGTATCGGCGCCACCGCTTGGCTTATGCATGCTGCGGTTACGTGACGCTCGGCGCGTGAACGGTTTCCTCTGTCGTCTCTTAAATTAAGCGAGAATTCATTGACATTTCCAGCATTCGCGCTATACTGCGGACCGTCTCTCTGGATTCGGGTCCCCATCCCGCCAATCCGGGAGCGGGACCATCCCTTTCCCCCAAGGAGGTGCTGTTCATGCGCAGGCTATATCAGCTCTTGGCGGCAACAGTATTGTTCTCTGCCGCGCTCGCGACTGGGGTGCTCACTAGCGACCCCGGATCGATGCTGTCCGGACCAGCGACAGTGTACGCTGATCCCTGTGGATGGTCCCACGACGGTCCTTTCGATCCCTGCATACATGAACTTGCCCTTACAATGCCGTCCTGTTATCCCACGTGCAGTGGTCTGAATAGTGGGTACCGGCACTACATCACCGTGAATGCGTGCACCACTGAAGACCTCGGTGAAATGGAGGTGTGGGTGTTCGGGTATGGACCATGGGGTCCCTATCATGTCGAGACGGTGACGATGGTCCAGCAGACCGACGGATGGACCTGGGTCGGCGCCACGTCGTGCTTGCCAACATCGTTGCTTCCGATCTCGTTGTCCATATGGGCGGACATCCCGTTCGGGACGGTTACTGTACAGGCCGTCTGCTGCACGACTGGATAGTAAGCGACTTCTGAGCCGTCCGCCAAACGAATAGTTCGAAGCACGTGCGTCCTGCAATCCTGTGCTGGATGCACGTGCCGATGTAAATTCAAATACAACTTGTGGACTGACGACAGCTCTTAACATCACCAACACCTCAGGAAGGGCTTGAGACCACGTGTCATCAAAACTCGCGCTCGATGAGATGCGGTTGTCGGTCATGCTGGGACGGCCTCACGGGTATGCTTCGCGGGGAGCCCGGTCGGGGCTGGCGTCGCGGTCGTTCGCCGGTGACAGTCTGAGTGCCCCTATCTGCGCATGGCCGTGATGCGCACCCTTGAAGGGACCGTAGCCGTCTGCGAGGTCTGTCAGGCGAACGGTCACAACTCGGCAATCTCCCAAGAACGCGATCGATCTGGTTTCCCTGTCGCAAGTTCTCTTGACGCCCGTAGTAGTAACAAGTCCGGAGATGGTCGAGGGATTTCTCTTCGATAATTGGCATACAATGTTGTCCTCGATACTTGCCGACCTGCAATCATCACTTCCAAGAATTGCTGAAGCCACCGATACCTTGTTGATGTGGTAGTGCCGAGCTTTACGGCGCTGGTACACGCATTGGAAGTGGCCGCACAGCAGCTCGGCTCAGTTCGTCCACCTCTGGGCCAGACGGACTTACATCAGAGAATGACGGTAGCAATGGCCAGCGTTTCCGCCACGGCCGCGGAGATGCTCTCCTGTGCCTCCCTTGGCGATCTTGGTGGGATGGAGCGGGCTACAGCCAAGTACGAAAGTGCAATGGACGCACTAATTCAGACCGGCCAGGACCTTCGGCTTTCGTAAGCTCACCGGTGTAGTCTAGACGGCAAGAACAAGTGCCTCATGATATCATCATGGCGCAGTTGGATATCGATTGATGACCTCAGGTAGACATCCGGGAGTCTCACTAATTGCCCCTTTCCAGGACCCTATGCCATCAATGCTGAGTGCTAGGTAACTACCGGCAAGCTGTCCTGGTGGATCAAGAGTTGCGCTTAAGTCTCCAAAGATACGAACCGATCTACCCGGCGTGAGAATCGGATTCGAAGCACATTCGATCGAGGCTGAGCCGCTGACACCGGCTCTTGAGTTTGTGTTGAGTGCGAAGAACGAAATTTCTGGTGACGCAATCCGAACTGCCTTGGTGCTGTGATTCGTCAGCCTGAACTCATATACAATCTGGTTTCTCCCGGCCCGGCAGGCGCTACCGCGCACTACAGTTCCTGCACCAGGCGCGGCAAAAGGAAGGAAAGTTGCTTGGCACTTATTTCGAAAGTGCGCAACCCAAGAGTTCTTCAGATAATCGAGAACCTCTGGTGCGAATGTTGCCTCTGGTGTCGGAGTCGCTTGTGTCGGACTTCCGGCGGCCAATGTTGGTTCCAATTGCAGTGTTGGCATTGGTGTGGCCAGCGTTGTAGGTGAGAATGCCGGAACATAGTCCACGGAATAGAGAATAATACCAGCTACGAACATTATCGCACCCCACCCAAGCATCACACTGCGGGTTCGAACGTGGAGTTTTGGGAGCTTCGTCCCCACCATCTCGATCGCTTCGTGCTTCGAGATCATTGCATAGGCTGACATCAACAATCCAAACAACATCAGAAAGCCCGGTAGAGTCTGTGGAATCATATTCGGCACCAGTCCGGGTGGAGGGATAGGAACCAGGATGCAATTATACATGCCGAGCTAACTTCCATCTGTGTCGCACTTACCGTTGCGGCGAGTATCGAGGAACTTGCGAAGGTCTCATAAACGGTCGTTATTGAGACAAGTCATCGACGTCAACTGTCGACCGACCATTCCTACTTGACAAGGCTTCTCATAACTCAGTATCATATTCAAAGTTACAAATAGCCGCTCGATGATGAGTTGTGAGACGATCAGCGGGCGGATCCCAAGAAAAACAATATGCGCATTGGCTACGCCCGGGTCTCCTCGGCAGATCAGAACCTTGAGTTGCAGCTTGACGCTCTAGAGGCGGAAGGCTGTGACCGGATCTTCGAGGACCGCCTCAGCGGCGCTGTGGCACAACGACCGGGACTGGTCGAGGCACTTTCGCATCTTCGCGCAGGGGATACGCTTGTAGTGTGGCGTCTGGATCGACTTGGCCGATCACTCAGGCACTTGATCGAGGTTGTACGAGACCTGGAGGAACGGGGGATTGGATTGCGGAGCCTGCACGAGGCGATCGATACAACGACCAGCACAGGCCGGTTGGTGTTTCAGATCTTCGGGGCGCTCGCAGAGTTCGAACGAAACCTCATCAGGGAGAGAACCCAGGCGGGGTTGCAGTCGGCACGGGCTCGGGGACGCGTTGGTGGCAGGCCCAGGCGACTGGACGAGGAAAAGCTCGCGCACTTGTATAAACTAGTAGACGACCGGCACGAGAGTATCCCGGCGATCTGCCGGCTGCTGGGGATCTCCAAGGCGACACTGTATCGATCGCTGGCGCGGCGACAAGTCGATCCGATGTCCCCGCCAGCAATTCAAAGCCTCCCCGCCAAGACAGCTGGATCATAGAGCGCTTAATGCAAGGAGCCATTTGGGATGAGAGAGCGTGTCGAGTACCAGGGCCTGTGGTGGCTTCCGGATCGTGAGAAGGATGAGGTTTGCGGGACTCTCACGTTTGATCCCGACGGCGGGCTCCGGTTGTCCCTCATGGGTGCTTTTGAGCCCACAGAGTCGCTTCGCGTGAGTGACCCGTGGCACGTCTATCCGGTTGTTCACGGTGTTACCGAGGGGCGTTGCATCACTCTGGTGGACTGCTCTGGATGGGATGCAGGTGTGTCCTTCCCCGGCTTTGACAAGGAGAGTATTCGGGCACAGTGGGCCTTGTTGGGCCGGGAACCGGTGCCGCCGCCTGACGTTGATCGCATCTGTCAAGTTACTGTGGAGTTCACCCATCTTCCTGAATGGGCCCATGCGCTTTCTGGAGGCAAGGCACAAATTAGGAAGATCGGTAACAAGCGCGACTATGCGTTTGAGTATTCAACTCCAGAGCCACGGGTGGCTGTGACGCCGTTTGGTCGCATTACACTGTCGGCAGCTGCTGGGTTTCCGCTGGGAATCCGACGAGAGCATACAATTGATGAGAAGGTGTTTCTTACGGTGGAGCGGGATGATGACGAGGCCAAGGGACTTGAGTGGTGGTTGACAAATGTCGTCACGCCACTTCAGGACCTCCTGTCACTTGGAGTCGATCAGCCATGTGACTTGGTACGAGTGACCGTTGGTCTCGCAGGGAATGTATGGGAAATGGGAGATGGATCACAAGCTCACGTCCCGTTCGACGTAGCCTTTGTGTCCAGAACCGGCGTGTCGTACGTCTCGCCGGCGCCACGCATCGCGCGTGAGTCGATGCTCTTTACGCTCGATGACATCAGCGATGAGTTTGAAGCCGTGCTGTCAGCGTGGCTTTCATTTGCTGGTGAGATGACGTATCTCAGGGGTCTATACTTTGGCGATCAGTATCGCAGACTCTACATTGACAATCGCTATTCGCAAATGATCCAAGCTGCGGAGACATTTCATCGCGCATCAACGCGCTACGTTAATCATGTCAGCCCCAAGGCGGAATTTAGGAATCGACGCAAGCGGATACTGAGCTGTATCGCTGACGAGGCAGATTGCACCTTCGTACAGAGTCTATTTATGCACGCCAACGAGCCTCGCCTTCGGCAGAGGCTAGGCGAACTGGGGCGTGACTTCTCGCCGCTGATGACTGGTCTTGTTGGGGACATTGATGCTTGGGCACATGCTGTCGCGTCAATGAGAAACACTCGAACGCATGCGCCATCGGGCAGATTAGCCAGTGACAATTCCAAACTCGCCGACCAGCGACGCCAAGTCGCCCTCTTGCTCCGCGCCTGCCTGCTTCGGGAGCTTGGACTTCCAGTAGAGTTGATAGAACGGATCGAGGACTATCGCATTGCAGTTAAGAAGCGTCCCCAGATTCGCGATGAGTGATGGCGTTGTCCTGTAATGTGTGCGATGTCACATGCCAAAGAGAGTCTTGCGGACGGTCTCACTCACAATCTCTGTCAGAATTGCTCGCATAGCGTCATAACCATCGGCGCCCACCTTTCTCATTATCCGCTTGAATCGCGTCTCGGCAAGACGTGTTTCGGGCGTCTCGCGGGTAAGTTCAGTCAGGCTGTTCTTCAGAGACTCTCGCTCCTCGTCCGTCAAATTCTCCAGCTCGTCCGCGAGGTCCCTGGCGGCGCGCAGCCTCGAAGCCGTCCATGGGAACGGCTGACCACACTTGTGACAATATGAGGGGGCATCGTATCCGCCCCCAAAGACTCCCGACACGTGGAAATATCCGCGAATTGCAGTTCTGCACGAGGGACATGCCACAATCGTAGGAGCACCGCACAGTGCGCAAAAGTCTTCGTTGCTATCCGGATAGTCATGTGCCATTGCATTGGTCACGTGGCCGTTCTGACAGATTTGGGCGACATCGAAGTAGCTATCCCGCATTCACTGTCTCCCGGAACGTTTCTGAGCTGCACAGGTGGTAATCAGGTGTCGTAGTAACTACTGTCACATGGGACAGAGATGGACACAGCTACAAGGCAGATTTCGGCTTTCGGCCGCGTCGCTTGCCTGTGTAAGGGGCCTTCACAATCGGCTCTGTGTCTCGCCCGACGACCTCGAACACCACCGAGTTGTCATCCGAACGATGGAACTTGATGGCGACACCGGCCGCTTGGGCGGCCGCGTTGAGGCGATTCTTGAGCGTCGACTTGCCGGCGAACTCGTCTGCGGTGTTGGCCATGCCGCCCTCGCCAATGGCGAGACTCTGCAACACCATGACATAGTCGGGTCTGGCGGCAAGTTGGGCGGCGGACAGCTTGGTGATCATCCCTACGGCTCCTGAAGACGGTTGCGGGTCGGCAGGGGCGAACGACGAGGAATAGCTGCCCCCTGATAAAGGCAATCATATCGCAGAAGGGGCGCTGTCTGTCAAGACCAGCTCGCCGGAGGCGAGGTGCCGCCAAGCGGGCATGCGTCTTGACAGCAAGCCCCTCTGCGAAGCCTCGTCTGGAACGGGGGCAGCGGCTCGTCCCTCAAGTCGAGCGTCAGACCCAATCCTCCGACTCGAAGATCCGGATCGACTCAGAGCGCATGTTCCTGTAGAGCCTTCCGACGAGCCCGCTTGGCCAAGCCCACATACAGCTCGGTCGTTGCAATGCTCGCGTGTCCCATGTTGGCCTGGATCGTCCGAAGATCAGTGCCCTGCATCGCATGGTGCGTCCCATGCGTGTGACGCAGGGTGTGGACACCAACACCAGCGAGTCCCGCTCTGGCGGCACACTGCTTCACGACGTTCAGAACCGCTCTGGGGCTCAGAGGCGTTCCGTACCGGGACATGAAGAGTGTCCGCACCTCTGTTGTCGGACGAACCTGAAGATACCGCCGCAGAGCCGAGCAGGCCTTGTAGTTTAAGGGGATCGTCTCCTCCTTGGAGCGTTGGCGTCGCACATGGAGGAACCCGACGTTGTCGGGGTCTGGCGTCGGCCGCTCGGGAAGCTCAAGGATGTCGTCAAGCGTCAGTCGAACGACCTCTGCCCTGCGAATGCCGGTCTGGAGTAGAAGCTCGATGATGGCGGCGTCGCGTGGATCGTGCTGGCACGCACGCATGAGAGCCTGGTACTCTGATCGGGTAAGAAACCGTGGCTCCCTCTGCGTGCGCCGTGGCGGGATCAACCGCCGGCCAATGTCCTGCCGCATGATGCCCTGTCGATGCAGGAAGGAGAGAAACGCGCGGATCGCGTACGTCTTGCGTTGGCGGGATGCTGAGGCGTAGCCGCGATTGTCCATCTCAGCCTGATACGCCTCCATGACGGGCAGGGAGAGCTGGTCTGCCTGCACGCGACCAATGCCCTCGCAAAACGACGCCATCAGGCGCAAGTCCTTCCCGTACTCCTCCCTGGTCCGCGGTGAGAGGTGGCGAGCCGGCATGCCCACCAGCTCAAACAACCGAATGGCTCGACGGATCGAGGGATTGTCGCCGAGTTCAAGCAAAAGCTGTTCGTCGACCGTGTCGTTGTTACTCATAGTGAATCTTCAATGTCTTGATCCGTGCTCATAGTTCGACCACGAATCAACACTAACTGATGACTAGGGCTTCACACCAACCCATAATGAACTCTACTCAACTACCGCTAAGTACCAATTATCTCCTTCTTGCCCTGCCGCGCCCCCACGAAGAAGCGCACGTGGCTACTGCTAAGCGGTACTTAGTGGTAGATAGAGTTTACCACAGGAGTAAATCAGTATCAACAAGTCGTCACCGAAGCTGACCTTTCTTGACCTCTCAGTACGATCCCAGCCAGATCCACTTTCACCCAATGTGCTGCGCCGTGTCAGCAGCACTACTCACTGGGGATCGTGTGGGGCCGCACCAGGCCAACCTACTTGAACTGAGATCCAACTTGGTTTTCGCACATCTCGTGGATGTATCGCCCGGATGGCAGTGAGACACTTGACCGATTATTTATGGTAGGAGTCGGAGCCGTGCGGAAGGGTTGAACGGTCGGCCCAGAAGGCCTGGCGGGCCTCACGGGCGGTGGCCAACCGACGCTGTCGCTCACGGAGCTTGGCATCGGGATCGCCCCGATAGTAGACGGCGGGCGGCAGGTAGCCCAGGGCAGTGTGCGGGCGTTGATGGTTGTAGCAAGTGACGTGCCGGGTGAAGGCGCCATGGGCAGCATCGTAATCCACGGTGGCCTCGCCGAGAGGCGCCTCCTGGCGATGGGTACGATGAACGCGCCCGACGACGCCGTTGGACTGCGGATGGGCGACGCGGGTGCGGATGTCACGGACGCCGACGGTATCGACGAAGCTGAGCCACCGTGCCATTATTCTCTACGCGTCAGTCTGCGGGAAGACGGAGAGAGATGGCGGGAGCCAGGTAGTCTCGAGAAACGCCCGGCCGCTCTCGCACGCACGGCAGCTGCCAGTGGCCCAATACCAAGTGAGCGCAGCACCCGCCACGCGTATGACGCATGGGCGAGAGAGCGTAGCAAGCGTGCGTGGGTGAGGCTAAGAATTGCGAGTTGGAGGCTGGCGTATGCCACGCAGTGGCGATCGTTGTAGGAAGTCGCGACCTCCAGGGCCTCGGCGAGGTATTTCTCCGCAGCCACGATATCTCTCATCCGTCGGGCGTTGACGCCGAGCTCGTACAGTGTCCGGCAGGTGGCCGAGGTGGCCCCCTGTTCTCGTTTCTGACGTAGACTGAGCTCCAAGTACTCGTGCGCCTGTCTGAAGTCACCACGCCTGGACGCCAATCTACCCATTCCATGGAAGGTCGTATGTTCTAGGCGTTCCAGGCCATACTGGTGCCAGGATGCCAAGGCGCGATCAAAGTGGGCGGTCGCCATGTCGTAGTGTCCCTGCACCGTCTCAAGTGTACCCAACTTGTTGTGCACATGGCCGGCGCGGCCGTCATCATGGGATGTGAATACCGAGAGACATTCGAGATACTGTATGCGTGCCTTATGTGCGTGTCCTCTCTCGAAGTAGATGTTCGCCATCTCCCAGAGAGCGCTGGCCGACACGACAGCTGCTCCTGAGACTCCCTCTCCTAGCATCCGCGCCTCATGAAATGTGGTGAGTGCCTCATTCCACGCCCCCTGTAGCTTCTTGGTTGCGCCTATGACAAGAAGAAATTCGATTTCGGCGGGTACATCGTTGCACAGATGCGCTGCTTCCCGACCACGCGACATCACCTCGATGTGATCCGCTGCGACGCCGCGAATGTTCATAGTGTCGCGGATCGAGAGCGCGAGCGCGACCACCAACTCCCATCTTTGTGTGTGATACATGCGATTAATTGCCCCCAACACATTGTACAGCGCGTCTTGCATCGCCGTATAGTCATCGACATGCGCTGCTGCGAAGTCACGCAGGACGGTCGCATTATGTATGTATGCCTCATCCTGAAACGCCAGGAAGTGTATTGCGTTGAATCGCGTGGTGCTCATGTGGCCAACCTGATCGGTGCGAGTTGCAACGCACTGTCGCTACTCGCGCTCGCGCTCCCACTGGGAACGAAGGGGTCCGTTGACAAACCAGCGCGTCAGGGGGTGGAGGTCGTACCGGCGATGTATCGCCTCAAGATGAGCGGATGCGTCTATTAGGCTCATTCGCACAAGACTCGTAATCGCCGTCTCAAACTCAGCGTCCGATGTGCGGCTCACCGTCTGCAGCATCGAGCGTGATGCCGCACTAGAGAACGTGCCCGCGGCAACGAGAACGTGCTGGGCGGACAGATTGAGTTTGTGCCATAACTCTAAGTATAGGAAACGATACAGATCCTCCTCTGTTGTGTTTCTCAACCGTTCGATCTCGGTATCGACGGGAATGCCTGCAAGAAACTGACTAACGATCAGTTTCATCGCCAACGGCATGCCACGCGTGGTGTCGTAGATGCGGTGAAGAAGTGCCTGAGGGGCCTGTTGTAGAGCCTCAGCGCCTCGCTCGGCAGCCTCACTCCTGATAAACGCCTCTGAAGCGTCTGCGTCTAGCCCCGAAAGGCAGTAGTCAAAGACATAGGGCACATCCAGGAGCCGCTCACGGCTTGTAAGCAGTGCTCGTGTAGCGATGCCTCGTTGTGCAGGCCCAAGAAGCCCATGTAGGTTGCGCGCCAATTCGTGAGACGTGTCGACCGTCTCAAGATTGTCAACGACAATGAGATAAGCGCTCTTGCGAAGAGTGCGACGAAGCTCGCGCTCAAGTTGATCCGGTGCTAGTCCACGCAAGTGATCGAGGCCCAATTGTGTCACTATGAGGTTTTGAAGCGCCGCAAAAGTGAGATGAGGTGGTCTTGCCATTGTTACAACACGACCGCCTTCTAATTCCTCCGACTTGGCACTCGTCCATACGACACCACGAAACTGTTGTCGATCGAGAGATATCTCCACAAGCTCATGAGCAAGAGCTGTCTTGCCAATGCCACCAAGCCCTGTGATGGCGATAATGAGCTGATGTGGCGCGGCGGGGGAATGCAGTCGGCTCAGCAGATTGTCAAGCGCATCGGATCGACCAATTAGGGTGCTGTAGCGAGGATGAGCCACAAATTCCCTGCCAATCACCGCAATGCGTGATGTGTCATCATCTCCTAGCATTGACGCGGCGTCGACAATGAATACATTGCGAGTTGAGTGACCAGTATGTGAAACACGTGGCGCCGCAGTTACGTCCGCGGTGCTGTGTTCTGTTTGAGCCGATTCGTGTCGCCGGGCCGTCGCCTCGATCGCAAGCAACTCACGACTGAGGAGGGCATAGCCTAGGTTGACGCGACGATTGAAGGTGGCATAGGACATCCCATGGCGAGACATCTTCTGCAATGCCTGACCGCGTCTAGCGAAATACTTGTAATAGAGCGCTGCCCACGCGTGAGTTTCGTCATTTTCGTGCCGAAGCGCGATTTGTAGTAACGCCTCTGCATCCGATGGAGAGGCTACGTCCGGCAGGGATCGAGCCGGCGTGCCCAAGTGCTGCATAAGATGCAACCACACTATTTCCATCAAGAGTTGATCACGAATGAGGATGCGTCCCTCAAGCGTGTCGTCGTAGCGCTCCTCTTCAAGGCGACTCGTTACGGTCGCTAGGTCGATTAACGTGCACTTTGTTCCGGCCCGAACGTCGCCCAGGGAGTCAAGGGCTGCCTTCACCGACGTGTACGAGATTTCGGTACTTGCATCCATTGATCAATCCTCGTGCAACTTGTGCGCATGCCTGCTGCAAGAACGCTGCATGCATGCCGCGCGAATCGTGCAACTAGTGGCTGGCGGTCGACCTTGCATTTCAATAGGCTGTACCCGTCGAAGCACTTGTGGCACATCGCCACAGGCCCACAGGCAACTGATCACTGTCCTGTGCCCGGAGCGCGCTCCTGAATGTGTTGCCAACGGGCTCTTGCAGCGCGGCTGTGAGGGCAAACATCTTGACAGGAGCAACCTGATGCGAATGACACTTCGTTGGTTGGTATATGCGGCTTTTGCCGCCTCCACCATCCTCACTATTGCCGCAGCAGGCGCCTCACGCGCTGCTGTCCATGCCGACCCCACCCCGTGTGACTCTATCACCGGCGATCCGAATCCACCGATCGGGTCACCTGAGCCGGACATCACGGGTCACATCCTCGATTCTGAAAGCGTCGGGATCTCCGGTGCGACGGTGCGCCTCTATGTATGTGATGGTTCGACACCGTCGCTCGTCACCTCAACGACCACCACAAGCGGCGGAGTCTACGGATTCCTCGACCTGAGCGGACCAGCGTGGTACTACGTGCAGGCTGTCATCACTGGCCCCCTGGCTGGGATGACACCTGCGGGGGGGACTAGCAACCCGACCGGCCTCATCGAGGTCGGCAAGGGAGCCACCGGAGTCGATCTCACCTTCGAGTAATGACTCGCGGCGTGTGACCGACAGACTTGGGACTCAGGGGGCATCGCCCCCTGAGTCCCTCTTTAGTTGTTCAAACTCCAACTCGAAGCGGATGAGGGCGTCGGTTGAACCAGCACCCTGCATGAGTACCGTGGCATTCACGGTGCACAGAGCTGCCAGCTCGGATTCCCCCAGCTGCTCGTAGACCGTCGCGAGGTACCCGAGCGTGCGCCCTGTCATTCCCATGTCCTTTCCCGCACGAGCGTGCTCGATGCTGATAAGGAAGTGATCGCGGGCTTCCTCAAGGTGCCGACTAAGTTGAAGCACTCGTCCCATGACACTGTGAGCCAGCGCCTGGACCTGCGAGTCGGACGAAAGTTCAGACTCGTTGAGCGCTTCGCGGGCATGGTAGTGGGCAGTGTCAAGATCTTCTTCAATGAGTGCGGCGCTGGCCAGCTGTGACTTGGTAACACCCCGTACCGCTGGATCCGATGCGGCGCTCGGGAGCGCCAAGCGCTCCTGGAGAAGAAGGACAGCGTGAGGAGCGTTGCCGAGTTTCAGCTCCGTGAGTGCGCTGTTGTATAGCGCCCGCGACAGGGACGTCTCCGCCTTCAGCCGGCGCGCAATCCCTACGGCTTGAGTGTGTAGGGTACGCGCCTCGTCAAATCGACCCTCATCATGCACGGCGCCTGCGAGGTTGATCAATGTGCTGAGCAAGGAAGAGTCGCTTCCCAGCACATGCCAGAGTGCCGCTGCCTCTGTGAGCCGTTGAATGCCCACACCGCGATCGCCTTCCAAGTTGGCAAGGGTGCCAGCAGCGTGGAGTGCTGCAGCCTGAACTGGAGGAGGCGATTCCAGGCCAGGCGCCAGAAGCTCGTCGAGGTAGGAGCGTCCCTCAGCCATCTGACCGGACAGAAACCAGTAGCGCCAAAGCGAAGCAGCAACGGATAGCCGTTCCGCATGGCCCGCCGTGTTAGGGGGGTTGGCGAACAGTCCTCGAATCTCCGGCAGTCGGTCCGTCAGCCGGGCAAGGGCCTCTCGGCGATTCGGACCGTTTAGGGCCTTGGTCCACTCTTGCACGAACGGTACGATGCCCGGCTCTACGCCTATTAATACGGAACGGTCATCAGGCTCAAGTTCAAGCACCTCCTCCGTGACGGACAATGTGGAGCCCGGTTCTCTCAAGCGAACCAGGCCACGCCAGGAAGTGGGAGGCAGAGCCGACAAGAGTTCGTGCATGTCGCCTGATGGATCGAAAGCCTTAGCCAGCCGAGCGATGGCCTGTGCGTACACTCGGCCAAGCTGTCGCCTCGGCGCGTCCACCCATTCGTACCCGTACCCAGGCAGCAGGCCGCTCCCATACATCTCGACCGCCTCCAGAAGCATGCGGGTGCGCTCCACAGTCGACTGGGCCAACGACCCGGCAAGCACCAACTCTGCAAAGTCCTGTGCGTCTGTCCGAATCTCCGGGCCGAGTCTCAGGGCCTCACGGGAGTCCTCAATCGCATCCTCCATCCCGATAGCCGAGAGGCGTTGCTTTAACTGGAAGAGGTAAAGAGAAAGCCACTTGCGAGCCTTGACCGAGGCTTCGTCGGGCCAGAAGGCCTCTACGATTTCCGACCGCGAGCAGTAGGCGCCTGGCTGCAGGGCGAGGTAGGCGAGAAGGCGCTCCTCGGTACGGGCTCGGAACAGGTCAACTCTTTGACCATCGCGACTGATCCCAAACGAACTCAACAGCTGGATCTGGAAAGTGGCCACGTCCTGACTAACTCCTAAGAATTCGGGCTACATGATCCATTATAGCCCGGAGCGCTTGACAGTCTAGTATCTGTCTGGTATCATCGCGGCCTCTGTCTCGGCGACTACCGGCCACTTATCAGGATCGCGTGGCCGACCATCCCCGTGGCACTGAGAGACGGCAACGAATAGCCCTCGGCCGAAAACCCACACGGAGGATCTCATGAGCGCTCGCCCCAGAGTTCTAGTCGGTACTCTCTGTCTTCTCATCGTGATCGGCTGGAACTGGCTTCCAGGGTTGGGGCTCAGTCAAGCCTCGCGCGCGTTTGGCCAGGTGACCGCACCCCCTCAGCCATTGGACGACACTTCCAGCGGCACGCCCACCTCTCGCTACACAGACTCACAGGTCGGCTACAGTGTAGAGTACCCCAATGACTGGATTGTGGTTGGGCCGGTAGTCGAAAGCTACGCGGACTCCATCTGGACTGTGCGCCTCCAGG
>Ga0138256_10000159_pt1 | contig 80262 bp, 81 predicted proteins | sample KNB2016incub_MG_FD_105486 | JGI IMG/M metagenome (GOLD analysis project Ga0138256, IMG submission 105486) | Active sludge microbial communities from wastewater in Klosterneuburg, Austria - KNB2014incub_MG | ecosystem: Engineered > WWTP > Activated sludge > Unclassified | place: Austria... | reverse complement strand
TCTTTCGCATCTTCCCTGATGCTCTGCAGGAATTCAGTGAGTTTGGTTTCTTTCAGCTTTTCTTTTTCCGGGGATTCCAGTCCAAGATGAACATCGGAAAAAAAATAGTATGCGCCTCTCATTTATTTTAAAGTAAAATACTATTTTACTTTTATTTTGGCAGTAAAATTTTGATTCGCCATTTTACAGACGCCGTCTGTAACAGTGCAGTATCCGAACTTAACTTTTCCGGTTATTGTGATCGTAGATCCGCTGACTGCATTATCCGGAACTCTGAAATTATATTTTACTTTTGAGTTGCTGATATATTCGCCGTCTCCGCCGGAATAATCCTGAAATCCGTTACCTTCTATTCCGCCTGATGTAAGCTCCATCGTAACACCCGGTTCTTTCGGGATCTTTACTTTTGAACCTGTCTTAAAAGAAATATTTAAAACTCCGGACTCTCCGGGGCTGAAAGATTTTTTGTTTGCGCTAGCGCTGACACCCGGCGCTGATGAACCGGATTCATTAAAACCCATTCCCGTTATTAAAGGAATTATCATCAATAAGGCAACAAAAAACACTGTTTTTTTCATTAATTTCAACTTTATTACTCCTGTTTTATTATTTAAAAATATACTCATTTTGATTTTTTATACAAAGACAATAGTGGGTCAGTTAAGAGTTAGTAGTTAGTAGTTAGTACTTATATTAAAAGAATTAATTTTCTAACCTGAAACCCGTAACTAAATCGAATAACTTTTAACTTATTAACTATTAACTGCTAACTATTAACTATCCTTCAGTATCTTCTTATAATATGATCACTGTCTATTCCGTTCATAAAATTTTTATGGGATTCAATATGCGCGTATGCATTATGGTTATGAATGCTTTCAAAGTTCTCGGCTTCGACGCTGTACCATATTATATTTTTCATCTTTTTAAGCTTTAAAACAACATTACGAACCAGATCTTCTACAAAAACCGGATTTTCATATGCTTTCTCGGTAACATATCTCTCATCTTCCCTTTTAAGAAGTGAAAACAGTTCGCTGCTTGCGCTTGATTCTGCAACCGCAATGATTTCTTCAATCCAGACGGTATTGCGGAATCTGACTGAAATTGTAACTTCGCCTCGCTGATTATGAGCGCCGTATTTTGAAATGTTTTTGGAACACGGACAAAGTGTCGTAACAGGCACCTTTACAGTCAGAATGAAATCTTTTTTATTCCCGGATCTGACAGCATGAAACTTTACTGAATAGTCAATAAGAGAAGGCTTTCCCGTGACCGGCGCTTTTTTTAATTTGAAATACGGGAATTCTATTTCAATGTGCGATGAATTTGAATTAAGTCTGTTCTGCATATTTACAAGAAGTAAATCTATTGAATCAACATGAATCTCACGCGATTCACACTGAAGTATTTCGACAAACCTGCTCATATGTGTTCCTTTAAACTCTTTCGGAAGATCAACTGTCATGGAAACTGTGGCAATTGTGTGCTGAAGTTCATTATCTTTATCTCTGACTGCAAACGGATATTTTAGGTTTTTTACGCCTACTTTATCAATCGGTATCTCTCTGACATCGGTTTGATTTTGAGTATCCGGAAGTTTAGTTACTGCTTCAGTAACAACATTTTTCAAAATATTTCCTTTTTTAATTAATTTTAATACTTATTGCACGGTTTGTTAAACCTAATGAGTAATTTTAAAATTTCAGATTTAATAATTTATTTCCATTATTTCCGGAAATTCAGTGCAGTCAAGTGATATAAAAAACGGTTCGGGATTATCATCAAATATTCTGCTCCAAATAAATTTTTTATCTGTTTCGGGAATGTTGTGACTATTGAAATTATCGGGGTGAATGAGTAAAAAATTTCCTTCAATACAGTCAGCAGGAATATCTGAGATCCTTGGAATAAATTTCATGAGAAAGATCATAACGTTTCCGATATGAGGATATTCCTTCTCAGTCACAATGCCTGCGAGTTTCCAGTCATTGCTGGCGGAATCGATGTTGCATTCTTCCTTTGCTTCCCTTATTGCGCAAAAGACCGGTGACTCAGCTGAACCTGTTTCCACTTTTCCACCCGGCGGAGAGATCAGACCTTTGTTCGGGTTTTTCTGTCTTTCCATCAGAAGATATTCACCTTTGTCATTTTGTATATATAATAGAGTGGCAAGTATCATTATGCGCTGATATTAATCTTTATCACCAAAACCGAATTTTAGTTTTCCCTTTTTGAAAGCCGGTTTTGGATCATCCGTTGACTTTTCTTCTAAGCCATTATTAATTTCTTTGTCAATTTCTTCGATCTCATCAATTTTAATATTGCCGGTAATATCTGCAGGTCTGATATTTATTGGAATGTCGGTAATATTTGAAACTTCCGTATCTACTGAATATTCCTTAACTTCCAGGTTTTCTTTTACTCCGGATTTTTTGAACTGCTTTAAAATTTGCGGCTGCTGCTGCAATTTATCAGACTCAGATAATATATCTATATCTGCGCCGGTTTCCTTTATATCCACAAAGTTAACTGATTCATCAGCTGTGTCACCTGTATTTTCTCTTTTCTTTTCAAACTCTTCTTCTTTTTTTCCTATAATTGAAAATTCTCCTTCGCCTTCGTATGTTCCGGTCTCAGTCATATCAACAAATATTTCAGGCTTTACAAGCAATTTATCCGTTTCTTCCCTGCTGTTCCCTCCAAGAGAAATTTTATCCACTCTTTCTCTCATCAGATATTTCTCTTTATATTCGCTGTACATTCCGGCTTTATATAGTTTATCCGCAATAGCCATAGATTTTATTTTCAGCTCATGTTCATTTACTCCGGCAAGTCTGTTTTCCATTACAACGTGTTCGCCTTTTAAAAGCACATCGGTGATATCCTTTATGGTAAGATTCTGAATTATAAATTCACTTACGCTTTCACCGGTAATTTCCGGCATTGAAAGAGTATTGCGAATATCATCAACAGAAAATAATATCAGATCTGCAGATTTATTTCTTTCGACAGATCCGGTGACATTGGATAATCCGAAAAGTAATGAAGGATTTTTTACAGCCATTTTAATTACCGATTCATATTGCAGAGAACTTTTTGGAATTATGTTTGACAATATTTTCAATTCGGTGAGAATATTCTTTCCGGTGTAACCCGTTCCGATAATTATATTCAAACCGGAAAAAAGCAGCTCATCAATATCTATCTTCCTTCCCGCGAGATTAAGATAGTCAGAAGGAGAGATCAGTACAGAGGCGTTTTTCTTTTTCAGAATGTCCAGCTCAATCTGATTTATCTGAGTCGGATTATAAACGACTGTAGAAGAGTTTATAAGATCCATATCTGACAACACAGTAATGAACGGTTTCCCGAAAATTTTCTTAGCGGACTCAATTACATTTTGTGAAACCGATGCTTCGATAAAAAACTTTGCGCCGGACTGTGCCAGTGATTTTTTAATTGATGAAAGGGAATAGTTGTTTATCTGTTCATCGGGTATCAATCCCATTGATACAGAATTTATTGAACCGGCGTCTGAACGATCCGAATAAAGAATATTCTGATCATAAGCTTTGAGGTCAAAATATTGTTTGATTTTTTGATTGCCTGCGAACACCCTGTCAAAGACGCTTTTTGAGATACAGCTGCTCGATTCGCTGATAAACACTTCACCGTTTTTCAGAGCTTTTTTATAATTGATATTTACAAGTTCAGACATAATTCCCGAATTAAAATCATCAGAAATAAAATTTTCAACAAGTCTGAGTGAATGCCATGTTCTCAAATTTTCATAACTGCATTTATCAAGAAAGCGGCTGCAGAGAGAGAATGAAGAGTTTAAAGCGGAATTAAATAATCCCGGCATTACAAGTTTATCTTTTGCATCAATTATTACGGCTTCAGGATTTTTCGATACGAATTCTTTTTCGCTGAATTTATTTTCAAAGTCTGTTAAAAATATCTTCCCGTTTTTCAATATTACAGTAAAGTAACCTGCGGAAGAATTTTTATCCAGCGTTAGAACCAGACCGTTCTTAATTACTGTATATTTATCCTGCAAAATATTTTCATTTTTTTCCTGAACTAATTTAATCACAAATCTTCGATAATAAATTTTTCATTTATAAAATAATCACTTTCATTGAGTGAATTGTCGTCATTTTTATAAACCGCATACTGAAAACCTTCTCTAACGCTGAAGGCGCCGTATTCACCTTTTACATTTAAAGCAACAAATCCGACCTGATAAATATGATCCCTGTTTATATCAGACAGCTTATTCAGTTTATAAACTCTTTCGCATGCGAGCCGGCAAGCTTCGGTCGGAGATTTTCCGTTTCTCATCATTTCCACTATCAAAAAACTTCCGCAGGCTCTGATGCATTCTTCGCCCCTTCCGGTAGAAGCAGCTCCGCCGATCTCTCCGTCCACATAAAGTCCCGATCCGATGACCGGACTGTCACCTACTCTACCTTTGAGTTTCCACGCCATTCCGCTGGTTGTGCAAGATGCGGAAATTTGTCCATCCTTATCAATAGCTACCATTCCTATGGTATCGTGATTTCCGTCTGCATTAATTCTATCAATGATCTCTTTTTTTGTAAGAAAATCATCAGTATGTATCTCTTCAGCTTTTCTTCCGCCGGATGCTTTCCACTCATGAAATCTTCTGATGGAATTTTCCGTCAGCAGACTTTCCGGTTTGAATCCGTTTCTTAATGCAAAATCATAAGCACCGTCGCCTGCAAGTATAGTGTGTTCGGTATTTTCAAGAATAAGTCTAGCAAGACTTATTGGATTCTTAATATTCTCAAGACTTATGACCGAGCCAATCCTTGCGCGCCAGTCCATGATAGCTGCGTCTAATGTAACGCTTCCTTCACAGTCCGGAAGTCCGCCGAAACCAACGCTCAAAACATTGGGGTCATCTTCGGAAATCTTTACACCCATCTCAACAGCATCGAGAGAATTACCTCCGTCTTTAAGGATCCTGTACGCTTCTTCATTGGCAGCGAGTCCGTGTTTCCATGTAGAGATTACAACAGGTTCCATGCAATATAATAATTTTTAAAATTAACTTTTTATGTGCCGGGAAATTACTTCAAAGGTTCTGTCAAATCTGTAAGGTATATTCATATGTCCGTCGTTAAATTCTTCGTGTATATATTCTATATTATTTTTTTTCAGCTTGTCACAAAAAATTCTGGCGCCGACGTGCAGATTGAATTCATCTCTGATCCCGGCATCGAGATAGATCAGCTTAAGTTTTTTCAAAGCGCCTGAATATTTTTTTACAAGTCTTACTGGATCGTGACTGAGCCATTTATTAAAAACTTTTAAATCCACTTCACCGGAATTCACATCATACGGCAGATCGAAATTATAACCTTTTGATCTTACCGCTTTTGGATTCGGAGAGTAACAGCTTGCCATTCCAATGGTGTTCAGCATATCGTGAAAATTTTTCGGTTTGGGCTGATCGAAATTAAGTTTTTTCTTTATAAAATTTTCAACACCTTTATGGCCTTTTCCGAATTGCTCAAATCCAATCAGCGCTTTAGGAAAGTCCGGCATGTAACAGTATTCAAAAGCCATATCGCCGGCGGTAGAGCACATCAGTCCATACACTTCCGGATTTCTCATTGCGAGAATAACAGCTCCGTAACCGCCGCTGGATTTTCCGCAGACAGCGCGGCTGTTGCTTTCAGGTAATGTGCGGTATTTCGAATCGATGAACGGAACGAGTTCGCGGATAATGTAGTCTTCATACTTTCCTGTAGCAGACGAATTAATAAACTGACTGCCGCCGTATTTTGTAATACAGTCCGGCATTACTACGATCATCTCTTTCATTTTTCCGGAAGAGATTAGACGGTCAAGCCGCTGATGAATATTTTCGGAAAGAAAAGAAAAGTTAAGATGCGAAATTCCTTTGCCGGTAAAACCGGAGATAAGAAATGTAACCGGAAATCTTTTTTGGGGAGATGAAAAATATGATGGCGGAAGATATACAGGAAAGTCTCTTATATGCGGATCATTGAGAGGATTACCTTTCAGAATTCCGCTTTCAAAAGTTTCCAGTACCACCGATCCCGCTTTTTTCATTTTACTTTTATATAATTCCCGTTTTCGTCTCTGCTGAAAAAACGTGTTAACAACCATTACCATTCATATTCTTCTTCACCTCTTCCATATCTTTCTTCTCCGTTATCTTTATATTTTTTTTATCACCCGGTATCACCTTCACTTTGTATCCATACTTCTCAACTATCGAAGACTCATCAGTTCCGGTAAATCCATCCTCATACGATCTCAAAAAACATTTCTCCAGTATTTCAAATCCGAAAGCCTGCGGAGTCTGAACGGTTAATATATTTTCTCTGTCCACAGTTTCTTTAACAAATAAATTTTTATCCGCCCTCTTTAAAGTATCGCTGACGGTAATGCCGGGAATTGCGCAACCGAATTTATCGGCGGCTTTTATTAATTCCAAAACAAGCTTTACCGAAACAAGAGGTCTTACTGCATCATGGATCAGTATAATGTCTTTCTTTCCGCAGTCAAGATTTATCAAAGCGTTATAAACCGAGTCCTGTCTGCGTTTCCCGCCTTCGACAACTTTTTTTACTTTTGTAAAATTGTTTTCCCTTATTATTGAACAGATCCGTATGAAGTTTTCCGGAGCTGCTGCAATAATTATTTCATCGATAACTTTTACATCATGAAATTTTTTTACAGTATGAGTTAGAATTTCTTTACCGTTTATTTTCATAAACTGCTTCGGGGTCTTTCCTCCGAATCTAATTCCGCTTCCGGACGCCGGTACTATGACTTTAACGGCTCTGTTCAATCCTGTTCAGCTTTATTTATTCTGATAAAATATGATTCAATAATAATTGAATTCTGAAATATTTTCCGGTGACTGATTAAAAATTTTGTTTTGTAAAATTAATCAAATTAAAAACTTATTACGATATATAATTTTCTCTTCTTACAGAAAATGCAGGTACATATAATGAAATTATAAAATAAGAATAAATATTCAAAACTGTATTTCGTTTTCTCTGAAAAATTTTTCTTATAAATAAATATGAGTCTTAATAGAATTGGAAATTAAGCTAAATTCTATAATTATTATTTGTTGCCCGATAACTGATATTCACATATATTTTTTTTGCGAGAAAGGTTATTTTGACTAATGAAAAATATGTATATCGCTTTTTATGTCCTTAGCCTTTTAATATTTATCTTCACATTATTAGGCGGATCGCTTACCCGTCCCGTTTTCGAATCGTTGTCTGAGAAGACAATTGAAAAGACAGGTTTCAAAAAATCTTATGTTCAGTCCTTTGATAACAGAATTGACGAACTCATATTCAAATCAAAACAGATCGAACTTCAGATAGAAAAAATAAAGAATTTTTTCTCTTCGGATAAAATTGATGAAAGCAAATATTCAAAAGAGGAAAGTAAAATGCTTGAGAACTCAGTTTATATACCTTTGCAGAATATGTTCATTATGATCTACCGTTTTCTGACAGTTATCCTATCTGTCTTTATACTTTTCACCGCTGTGATAATTCAGCTTTTCAGCAGAGGGTTTGAATTACGTAAAAGAGTATCAAGACTTGAAGCTGCGATGTATTCCGGAAACCGCGTATGACGAAAATTATTACGGACATTGAAACTGCGGCTGAAGAGATCCGCAAAGGAAATATCACCGGTCTGCCGACTGAAACCGTTTACGGACTCGGTGCAGATGCATTAAATGACAAAGCGGTTATAAAGATCTTTGAATCGAAAGACAGGCCGGTATTTAATCCGGTCATTGTTCATATCCGGTATGCAGCCGACATAGAAAAATACAGCTGCGAAATTCCTGATATAGTATACGACCTTGCGGAAAAATTTTCTCCGGGACCGGTCACGTTCGTTCTTAAGAAAAAAAACAATATCTCTGATCTTGTAACTGCAGGCAATAACAGCGTAGGACTGAGAATTTCGTCAAATCATATTTTCAGGGAAGTGTTAAGACTTGCGGAAACTCCGATAGCTGCTCCGTCGGCAAACAGGTCGGGCAGGATTTCGCCTACCACTGCGGAAGAAGTTTTAAAAGAAATGGACGGGAAAATTAATTACATACTTGACGGCGGGAAATGTGAAATAGGAATCGAATCCACCGTCATTAGTTTTTTAGATAACGGGATCAGAATTTTAAGACACGGATATATAACAAAAGAAGATATTGAAAAAGTGACAGGTAAATTAAATGATAAGATCAAGGATGACATATTTGATCCAAACTCAACCGGAAAAATTTCTCCGGGAATGCTGAAGATACATTACGCTCCTGCTACACCTTTATATAAATGTAATGAACCTGAAATGGCGGAAAGCATTACCGGACTCAAAACCGGAATACTTGATTTCGGAAAATATCAGAATACAAAAGAAATTACATTCAATCTTTATTCCGATCTTAGAAAGCTTGATGAATCGGGGTTTGACATGCTGTTGTACAATGATATCGAAAACACGGGACTGGGAGCTGCTATTAATGACAGATTAAAAAGAGCAGGATCCGGTGAGATTATGCTTTCTGAAAATTCATATAAAATAATTAACAACACGAATGACTGAGCGGATCATAATAGATTTTGATGATGAAAAGGAAAAACCCAAAAAAGCTAATTCAGATAAAAAGGTTCCGGAGAAAGAAAGGATCGTAATTGATCTTAGCGAAGAGCTTAATAAAATTGATATTGAACACATTGAAGAAACTTATGAAGATCAGATACTTAGGCAAAAAGTTGACTGCTTTTATAAAGGCGGCAGCGGTCTGAATAATTTTTATGAGAGCAGTCTGAATTTTCCGGAAGGTATTGAAAAGGGTTTCAGTCAGTCATTCAGGATAAATCTTAAAGATGATTTTTTTAACAGTGTGCTTTTTAATAACAGATATATAATACTGAGTTCGTGCACCGGTCATGTTTATTTTACAGACAGGTTCACGGGATATACCGAACATAAAGCGCATATTAAGGAGCAGGTGTTTGAAAAGACCGGACTGGTTTATTCAAATTGTGTATACATAAATTCACTGAAGAAAATTTTCCGTTATGGAAAAACTGACGAAAAAAATTTCGACTCACAGGAGATACATGAAACCGGCGAGGGAGTTTTTATCTGGAGCAATCTTAACCGGTATAAGAATTTAATACTGTTTACTGACTACGACCCTTCGCTGCAGACAGCCGGGCTTAACTTATTAAATATTAATAACACCGAAAACGATGGTAATGAAAAGATCACGGAGAACTTCTTTCGTTTTGAATTTAAAGTCAGCAGATACATTAGCGACAGAATATGCATTGCGGGCAAGACGGCATTTATACTGACGGATTCAAAGCTGCTGATATTTGACATTGAGAAAAGGACAGGAGTAATGACGGAACTGAATTTAAAGACAGATGAAAATTCTTTTCTTTTTTATTCGGGTAACAGGATATATATTACAACAATTGATTATGAACTTTACTATACTGATCTCCCGGTAAATACAGGTAATTTCAAAACAACCGGAATAAAAAGTAATTATATCAATTCCATCGGAGGATTCGGTGATAATATTTTTACGGGAACGATGGAGGGCTGGAAATTATTCAAGTCTACCGGTCTGAAGATTTATGAATTTGAAGATGAGTATGAGAACCGAATTGAAAGCATTGGCAGAAATATCTTAGTGATCTCAAAAAGCAATAAGATTGTATTCAGCAATCTCAACAGGTTTCAGGAAGCGGAAGGATATGTCATATCTTCTGATGAGTTAAACGAATCGGAATTTATAAATTCAGCCGTGATATCCGGGAATGAGATTTTCATATTAACGAGAAAGGGTATACTTGAATCTTTTACAAACGATAAATTAAATATACATATCTGATCAATGATCAATTTCAGAAAACTTCTATTAATCATTTTACTTACAGCGGTTTCGTCTGCAAATTCACAGCCGGATAATCAGTTCATATTTTTATTTGACAATTCGGGAAGCATGCTTCCTTATTATAATAATCCTGAGAGCAGTTTCAAGGTTTTCAGCAAAGCTTTAATTAAAAATTCCGTTAAGGGAAGTGATAAAACCGGAATATACATATTCACAAAGACAGATGAGAAGCGCGCGATCAGTTCCCCTAAAATGCTGTTCAACGCAGGCGCAGATGAAATGATACTGGATAAAATATTTATTAAGTTCACTCCGATGAGAGGAAATGATAATCTCACGGGAACGACGGATCTGATAGAAGCACTAGACAAGGGAATTGCCGCAGTCGAAGGAAACTCTGCAGTGATTTGGCTTATCACTGATAACATTAACGATAACAGCGGAAGCGGAGACTCGTCTTATTCCAACACTCTTGAGTTTTATAAGAAGCTTAGATCGGATGCAAATATTCAGAAAATTCTTTTGTATCCTATTCCGGAAAAAGCTGTAGATGGAAGCGATACGGCAAAGGGTTACGTTGCATACGGAATTGTATATTCGAAAACCCGTTTGTCACAGCCTGAGCTGGAAAGTTATGATACTATTTTAAGAAGATCCGGCATAAAAGAAAAAGCCATCACGTTAAAGCCGCTTGACATCGGAACGATATTACTGAAGCCGCAGATCACACAAAGCAAAATTACAGACGGTAAAATTTATTTCGACGGATCGTCATTAAGGGGAAAAGGATTTGAAGAAGGAGAGAAAGTTCAGGAGACCTTCAACGATCTCACATTGAAATCAAATCTATATCCGTACATAATAAAGAGCGCAAGACTCAGCGTCGGACTTGATAATTTTACATCATCCGATTATTCCGTAAAATCACTGGGTACGCAGACTATTTCGCCGTCCACAGTCAGCAACGTTTCGCCGGAAGGCGAGGTAACGGGATTTTCCGTAATATTCAATCTGCCGGAGATCACACCGAATTTTTCTTTCAATACAATTTTTAAAGAGGATTTCACGATCGGCGGGGATCTGATACTTGACGTATCGCAGGTGGATATTTTACTCGATGAGAATTATGTGAACCGATTCAGAGAACTATTCGCGCTGCAGTCTGTTCCGGAAATTTTTCAGCCGGTGCTGAAGGATAAAAAAATAATCACAAAGATACCGCTCGAGATACGGATGAGATACGGACCATGGAGATTATTCGTACTGATAGGACTGATCGCGCTTATTTTAGCATTAATAGTGTTTTTCCTCTTAATGATATTTAAGAAAAAATGTTTCGGGCTCTCAATAGACAACGGTCCCGCGCAGGATGTATGTCTCGGCGGATTTTCCTCTTATTCGGTTTCGACCAGAATGTCCGGCGAGCTGGGTAAAATAAAAAAGTCAATGTCAGGAAGACTGAGTTTTGAATACTCGAAAAGCACCACATCACCCGGCTCAAAGACCACGCTCACTGAAAATATCCCGATTGAGATTCAATACGAAGACGAAAGTTTCAGGACGAATTCGGTTTCTCTGATGATAACCGAATCCGATAAAAGTGCAGACAGAAATCTTGGGGATACTGATGAAACGGGAATTTACTGACGCGAAAATACTAACTAATTTTTTAATTAAATAATTTTTTGATTATACATTTATTAATTTAACAGCAGAAATAATTTATCTGAAGACCGTAATTTATTTTATTAAAATAATTTAAACTGCATACAGTTTTTAATCTTTTATCGGAGATACGGTTAATTTAAACAGAGTAATGTTAATCAAAAAATTTATAATTCTTTTACCGCTGCTTTTTCTCTCAACCTGTCTGTATTCACAGCAGAATCCGAATTATAAAACAATAGTAACGCAGATAGGTAACAGGGATACTCTGATAACTCTTCCTGAGAAATTTATAATTCCTTTTTCAGAAATTCTTACACTGCAAAACAAAGTACTGACTCCGGTAAGCGACTACAAACTCGATCATCGTCAGGGTATCATAACACTCAGCAAAGATCTTTTCAGCAAATACCAACTTGACACTTTTCAAATTTATTCCCTGAAGACGGATTACGACATATTTCCATATGACATTAAGGAAGAGTATTCTAATTTTGAGATCATCACTGAGAGAGATACGGTTACAGGTGATTCTATAATGATAGCAACGCAGACAAAAGATTTCATGGGAAGTTTATTTGAAGGAACTGATCTGCAGAAATCAGGAAGTTTATTCAGAGGAGTTACGATTGGTTCAAACCGTGATCTTTCGCTTAACTCCGGATTCCGTCTGCAGCTGAACGGAAAACTTACCAGCGACATAGAAATTAATGCAGCGCTTACTGATGAGTCGACGCCTATACAGCCGGAAGGAAACACACAGAAGCTTCAGGAGCTTGATAATGTTTTTATAGAATTGAAGGGACAGGATTTCACGGGAACAATAGGAGATATAAAAATAGATTTTTTAAATACTGAGTTTTCAAATTTTTCCAGAAAGATACAGGGAGCGAAGGGATACGGAGTTTATGGAAACGGACTTGGGAATATACTGCTGAGCGGAGCGGTGCAGAGAGGAAAGTATAATACAAATTCCTTTAACGGAAGAGACGGCATACAGGGACCGTATTATCTTATCGGCAATGACAACGAGATAAACATACTTGTTCTATCCGGCACTGAAAAAGTTTATCTTGACGGAATTGAAATGATCCGCGGCGAGCAGGCTGATTATATTATTGATTATGGCATCGGGACGATCACATTTACAAACAGGAGGATCATAACATCAGCTTCAAGAGTGATTGTTGATTTTGAATATACTGACAGAAAATATTCAAGGACGCTTATCACCGGAGCAAACAATCTGAATCTTCTTAACAATAAATTAAGGGTTGGTTTTTCATATGTAAATGAAAATGACAACGAGGACAAGACTATTGATTTTACGCTGACGGATGCAGATAAAGAAATTCTCACCCGTGCGGGTGATGACAGATTCAAAGCGATAAAGTCAGGTGTTCAATTTGTCGGCAGGGATACTGCAACGGGACTTGGAAAAGGACTGTATATAAAATCCGATACTCTAATAAATTCCGAAAACATAACAGTATACAAATATTTACCAAATGATACCAATGCAGTATATCAGGTTACATTTTCTTTTGTCGGACAGGGAAAAGGAAATTATCTGCAGAAGAGTTCGCTCGAGTATAATTTCAACGGACTTGCGCAGGGAAATTTTGATACTATAGTTTTTATTCCTCTGCCGAATGCATATCAGATCGGGGACATAAAAGTAAAGTATGAGTCTTCTCCCAGACGTGAATTCACGCTGGATTTGGAAACAGCTGTATCAACACTTGACGCAAATAAATTTTCAGACGTTGACGATAATAATAACTCCGGTCTGGCATTTTTCGGAGTACTGGGTTTAAGCAAACAGAATTTTAATTTTCTTGGAGCGAAGCTTAATTCACTGGAGCTTAAGCTAAAGAGTAAAATTGTAAACAAAATATTTGCTCCGGTTGAAAGATATAATCCTGTTGAGTTTTACAGACAGTATGATATACAGGATTCCAATAAACTCACGGAAGATCTTAGAGAAGCGTCACTCATAGTTTCACCGGTTGAGTATGTGAGATTGAACGCTCAGTTTGGTCAGCTATTAAGAGGCGACGGATTTGATGCGCTGAGATCATCAGCTGAATTCATTATGAGAGATGAAACAAAGGATATTCCTGATGTGCTTTATAACATTGAATTTATAAAATCTGATAACACATACATTAATATAAACAGCAACTGGCTGAGACAATTTGCGACAGCGGGTTATAAAAAATATTTCGGGGGATTTTCCTTTGACAATCCGAATATGGAATTCCGTCTGGATTTTATTCAGGAGAACAGGCGAAACAAGGTGCAGGGGCTGACAGGAGACAGTCTTCAGTCAGGAAGTTTTTCATTTTATGAAGTAAAGCCTAAGCTGATACTGAATAATTTGTTTGATGTAAATCTTTATACGGAATTCGGATTAAGGAAAGATAATCTTCCCGTCAACGGAGTTCTTCAGAAAGAGTCTCAGACGTTCACTCAGACATACGGATTAAGATACAGCGGTGTACAGTGGATATCAACGTTTCTCGAACTTACCCACAGGAAAAAAGATTTTGACAACGCGTTTGTTTCGGAAACCAACACTAATAATAATTCATTACTTGTTAACTGGCAGACGAGGTTTGATCCGTTAAGCGGTTCGCTGCTTTCGGATTTTTATTACAATACCACAAGCGAGAGACAGGCGCGTGTAGAGAGGATCTTTGTCGAAGTGCGGGTAGGCGAAGGAAATTATATTTATCTGGGTGATCTGAATGCAAACGGATTGAAGGATGAGAATGAATTTCAGCTGACAAATTTTGACGACGGAAATTACATACGAATAAACCAGCCTACGAGTGAATTATTTCCTGTTACCGCGCTGAACTCGTCAGTCAGATTCAATATAAAGCCGTCGAGATTTTTTACCGTTACAGGCAACGATGTATTTTCGGAGTTACTGCGTAATACAACTGCTGAAACATATTTAAGAGTAGAAGAAAAAAGTAAATCTCCAAATCCTGAAGACATTTATTTTTTAAAGTTCAGTACATTTCAGAATGACTCAAATACATTATTAGGTACAAGCCTTATACAGCAGGACATTAACTTTTTTGAATTCAATACCGCATACTCGCTTAAGCTGAGATTCATACAGCAGAGAAATATTAACCAGTTTGTCAGCGGCAACGAAAGATTTTTCGGAATTCAGAAATCAGTAAAGCTCAAACTTGGACTGACGAATGACATTACAACTCTGTTTGAATACTTAAACAGAGTAGACAGAAATGACGCGCCGGCAAACTCCGTCAGAAACAGGAATATAAAATCGGAAGGCATATCGGGAGATTTTTCATACAGACCAATTCCGGAAATTGAGAGCGGATTTGTTCTGAATTTTTCAAAAGCGACAGATGATTATCCGGCTGTACCTTTGCAGGCTGATATTAACAGGATACTATTCAGAATTATATATTCATTTACATTATCCGGACGGATAAGAGCGGAAGTGGAAAGGGACAACATTAAACTTAACAATCCTGACGCTGCATTTCCCTATGAGCTTACAAACGGAAGACCTGTGGGAAGCAGTATATTATGGAGAATATTGTTTGATTACAGCATCAGCAAAAATTTGCAGGCGACTTTTAATTACGACGGCAGGTCAGAGAGCAATAGAAATGTAATACACACCGGCCGCGCAGAAATAAAGGCATTCTTTTGAAATGGGATTTCATTTTAATATCATGCAAATCCTGACCTGTTCAGATCAGAGAGATCGTCAATATCTGAAAGCTGTTCAAGCAGAGAATAATTTTTACTAATCGAATCAATCTTTTTAATGGTCTGCTCAAGGACTTCATTAGTACTCCAGCTAATATTTTCAAACAGAGAGTCTGAATTCTCTTTCAGACCTATGAGATAATATCCGCCGTCTTTTGCCGGACCCAGCACAAATTCAGCTTCGTCAAGTTTATCAAAAGCCTGATTCAGAATTTCAGCATTCAGTTCCGGACAGTCTGTACCTATTAGTAATATTTTTTCAAAACCTGATCTCTTAAGATCATTGAATGCATTTTTCATTTTCTCACCCAGGTCCTTACCGCTCTGCAATTCCTGACGGTAATTTTCATCGAAAAGATCTTCATCTTTAAAATCAGTCAGGTACAAATATTTTTCACATGGAATATTTTTTGTGCAACCGTAAGTATGATATAAAAGCTTTACATATATTTCAAAAGCCTTATCGTTTCCCGCTTCAGCTGCAAGTCTTGTTTTGACTTTTCCTATTACCGGATTTCTTGCAAATATTATGAGAGCATTTTTCATACTGATATAATTCTTTCAGATACTTTATAATTAATATTTTTTAATTTTTTTATATCAATGCTTAGAAAAACTAATACTAGAATATATTCCGTAAAAAGTATGTAAGACACATCTTCCCAAACGCCGGATTTAAGATAATAATATACAGTAAAGTTTGTCAGACAAATAATTCCCGTCCAGACGAATGAAGCATAGCTGAAATAAAGGGGAAGCAGCATTACGAGAATGCAGAGATACCAAGGATGTACGGTATGTGAAAAAAGAAAATAGAAGATAGTGACAAGCGTAAACTTTTTAATAAGATCAATATTCATTATCAGCAGAATGCAGTATGAGATCACAAACAGTACTAACAAGATTTTTCGGGTAACCGAATGATCAGTGAAGCCTGAAAGTTCTGACAGATAAAGAATCATTTTATAGATGAGATTATTTGAATACCAGTGCTTCATATAATTTTCCATAACGGAAAATACATTCAGAATACCATGCCTGTAAAAGTATATGATCAGAAAAGGGAAGAGAAAGAAAAGAAAATTTTTTATATTTTTTAAACTACGGTTAACTGACTTTTCATTTCTAATAAAATACAGCAGCACTACAGGAAGAAATATAAGTGAGTAAGTTTTACTTAATACTGAAAACCCGAGCATGAGAAGGGAGAGAGCCTGATTTTTTTTAATTGTAAAATATACACATCCGGAAAGAAAAAAAATCAGGATCACATCAATATGAGCATTAAGAAAAATCTCCAACAAAATCAGAGGTGAAAATGCATAAAGGATCATTAAACCGGATCTCATATTAAATTCTTTCAGTGAAAGAAAAAGAAACATCATAACTCCTATATCAAAAATCAGATAGACGAATTTCAGACCGGCAGAACTATCAGGGGAAATAAAATATGCAGTTAAAAAAATTATTTGTGAAACAGGAGGATAGATTGTTTTAATTTCAGGAAATGTGACTTTAGGATAGACGACATCATCGTGATGTTCCGTAAGTTCAAGCGGCGAATATAGAAACGGATTCAGTCCGGCATTCTGAACTTTACCGTCCCAAAGATATCTGTAATAATCATCGGAAGTCACCGGCTCCGTCGCGATCAGCAGCAGCCGCAATACAATTGCGGCATACAAAACCTCCCTGACGCCAACCTCCCTATCTTTATTTCTCACATACATAACCCAATACAAAATAAAGCAAACAGAAAACACAGCCATATAAACCAATACACCATCCTCACGAGAAACACCCGGAATATAAAAACATAACAGCATTGCCAAATAAATTACAATGCAGAGAATGTTATATTTATCTTTAAAAAAATTCAAAGCTTATATTCGAAATATAAATTATAATAAATTATCTTCGGGATTAATCAAATATTAGACTCTAACTAAATTTACAATGATCTGAAAATTGTATAAAGTATTTTCACACCGGCTTTAACGCTTCCGCTGACTGTACCTGTAACTTTGGATATACCGATCCGCCTCCTGTAGCTGACAGGCACTTCTTTACATTTCATTTTCAGCTTTGCAGCTTTTATCTGCATTTCGACTGTCCATCCGTAATTCATATCATTCATTTTCATTTTTTTCAGAGAGCCGGCTTTTACCGCTCTGAACGGGCCAAGGTCGGTGAATTCATATTTCCAGAAAAATTTAATGAGTGCCGTTGACAATCTGTTTCCAAAAATCGCCTGAGGAAGCAGTGAATTTTTTTCAGTCTTGCCGAGATCTCTGCCGAGAATTCTCGAGCCGATAACCATATCATAATTTTCATTAAGAACAGGACCAGCTATGATTTTCATCTCTTCCGGGTAATCGGAATAATCTCCGTCAAGAAAAACAATAATATCACTGTTGTCACATTTACCGAGAATATATTCGAGACCTTTAAGACATGCGGCGCCGTATCCTCTGACTGGTTCAGATAAAACTACAGCTCCGGAAGTTTTTGCAGCAGCTACAGTATTATCTACAGAACCATTATCAACTACAATGACTTCTTTTACAAAACCATCAGGAATGTTTTCTATAACTTTTGAAATTGACTTCTCTTCATTGATTGCCGGTATCAGCACATAGACTTCATTCATTTATATAAACTTTCAGGTTTATAATTTTTACCGTGTATAATTCTGAACTCTTCAGTTGATTCATCCGATAAAACAAATCGCATAATTTTGATCTCTTTTAATTCTTCAAAGTTTTTTTGTAAATAACCAATATCTGAATTCCCGTATGTAATGACAATGGCATCTTTACCAATAAGATCTTTATTTACTTCAGCTGAATTAATATATTTGAAACGAAGGTCGCCCAGTAAATAGACATTGTCTTTTTTCAAATAGAATTTCAGCAGCGGACTAAGATTAAAGTTATCACTTGCGATAAATTTATAATCCGGTTCAACAGATAAAATTACTTTATCAATCTCATGAATATTGCTTCGCCGGTTCTTCATTTTCAGAATACGTTCTTCCCAGCTTCTGTCGTTTGTTGTAAGAGCGGTATGCCCATGCCAGTAATCACTGTAAGTACTGTTAATATATTTCCCGAAATCATTATCCGCTAAAGTTTTTATCTGCGCTGAATTTAGATTCAGTGTTATGAGCAATAACAGATTTAAGCCAACCATAAACGCCAGGACTATACCGGAAAAAAAGTTTTTTCTGATAAAAAGAAAACTATAACCCAGCGGAATGAATGCAGTGAATGACCAGTTCCCTTTTGACTTACCTGTAAGTGACAGCACAGCAAATGAGATTAAAATAAATAATCCGCAGAAGATTAAAAAATTTTCCTCTGTTGATCTTTTGTGTTTAAGAATTTGAGAGATAATAATAAATACAAACATCACAAATGACGCAGGCAGAAGTATTGCCGCCTGAGACAGAATAAAATTTAATATTCTGCCGGTAAAGTTATTTCCTGAATAATCGGCGTCAGAGTTTATGTAATGGTTAAACCACACCGGTTCATACAAAATATTCCATAACAGCAACGGAGTGATCACAAGTAAAATTGCAGTCAAAAATGCAAAGAGTTTTCCCGGAGAAAATTCTTTGAGATCATTTCTTTTAAAGAGAATATATATTGCAATTGCAGATACAAACACTGCGCCGGTATATTTACTTAGTATCATTAGTCCGGATGAAACACCGCAAAAAATCCAGTCAGAGTAAGTACCGTTTTTAATAACTCTGACAGAAAAATACACAGAAATAACTGAAAACATCAGCAGCATAGTATCCGGCGAAATAAACGATGTATAAATTGTTACAAAGGGAATACTGAACAAAAATAAAGCAGCGAACAGTATTCTGTTTTCAGCAAAGCCGAGGAGTCGTCCTGTTTTTATAAAAAAGAAAAGTATAACAAAATTTGTCAGCAGCGCCGGCAGTCTGACTGTGTATTCATTCAGATATCCGGGAATCAGAGTAAATATTTTGATAGCGATCAGAGTAGTGAATGAATATGAAGGATCGGGAGACAGAGACCAGTTCCAGTATATCGCTTCATCTTCAAAAAGAGCTGTATTAAAAGAGACCGTAAACTTAAGAATGAATATTATTCCGATTAAAGTTTTTAAAGCAGCCGTATCGGTTATTTTATTTAACATCGTTCAGCTTCCAGGAATAGTCATAATAATTTATATCATTGGTATTATTATTAACAATAAAATCCTTATCGCCTTCGTTTATGTATTTCAGAATATGTTTTATAACCGTCGTATCTTTATTTACAAAATCCGAGGCATACCATTTATATATTTCGGAGATATGAAGTGAGTTCTCTTTTTTATCGAGATAATTTTTTTCCTGATCATCAAGAAAAATTGATGCTTGTGTGTTAAGCTGATTGTCAAGCTTCGCGGGAAGGTATGCTTCTGAAATAAGTTCAGGACAACTTACAGCGGCGCAGACAAGCGCATAGTGAACTCTCGGATCTTTATAATGCGGAATAATAATTTCCTTTTCAATTTCATCGAGACTGAATTTCCTGCCGCCTTTCATTTCGATGAATTTAATTGACCATGGATTTGCATTTGCTTTTTGTTCGATATCGAGAATTGATTCAAGCGGATAGTGATCTGTGATGAGTTTAATAGTGAATGCATTGTATACATTGATCCAGAATGCAAGTCTTTCGTTACCTTCTTCGATGTTGTACGGTTCCGTATCTTTAATCTGCTGAATAAATTCATTCAGTGCATCATCTTTAATAACTGCTTTGTAATCTACATTCCCTCCTGTCACGTATTTTTTAAAAAAACTATCCGCGATAGTGAAATCAAATTTTGCTTCGGGAGTCATTACCTGAGGTTCAGGATTTTTTTTCGAACAGGAGTTAAATAATATTAATAACAGGAGAGAAGCTAATGTAAAAAAGTTTTTCATTTATTTTATCTTAAGTATTCTTTATTTAATTCAAACCTGTTTTCTAAAGGACCATTTTCAAGACGGAGTACACCTCTGGGACAAACTTCGGAGCAGATGCCGCATCCTACGCATGAAGCTCTTATTATATTTTGACCGCGCTGCGCATAAGACTTAACGTCTATTCCCATTTCACAGAAAGTGGAACAATTCCCGCAGGAGATACACTGACCGCCGTTTACAGTAATTCTGAATCTTGAAAAATATTTCTGAAATATTCCGAGAATTGCAGCCATAGGGCATCCGAATCTGCACCAAACTCTGCTGCCCATAAGCGGATAAAACCCGACGCCGATCACGCCGGCAAACATTGCGCTGATAAAAAACCCGTACCATTTATTTGCACTGTGAACAAATTCACCGAGTATAAAATTATCATTCGTATTATCAATCCAAAGTAATGCGGTTATAATAATAATTATAACCAGTACCGAATGCACCATCCATCTTTCGATCTTCCAGCTTGTCAGGGATTTATCGGAATTATGTCTGTAAGGATCGCCGAGAGTTTCAGCTAATGCGCCGCAACCGCACACCCATGAGCAGTACCATCTTTTTCCGTAAAAATAAGTGAGTACAGGAGTCGCAATAAAAGACATCACAGCAGCCCAGAAGAACATGAACATTCCGACACCGCCCGACGCAGAGAGATATTCATAACTTGACGGAAAAAGATATTCCTGCTTCAAAGGCCAGAAGTATGAAAAGAAAAATCCGTTTTGAATGAACATTGGAATAAGATATGCGAGTGTAAGCTGGACGAACATTACGGATAAAGTTCTGATGATCTGATATTTATTGTGCCGGTTATGAATTAACATTCTTACACCCATTACGAGTACAGCAATAGTATAAAGTGTGCCGTAGAGAAACCATTGATTAGAAGGATTTCCGGTAAGCGCAATACTGAGCGGGTCAAAAATTCTTATAAGATTTTCGAGAAGTTCGGGAAACCAGTATATAAGAATGTACATTCCTGTAAGAAACACAGCAATTGTCCATCCAAGCAGACCGCGGTTAGTCGCTGACATGAACTGTATTCCGTTTTTCTTAACACCGGGGAGTGAACTTTTCAGCTGAGCGAAAAAGAAGATCAGAGCGCCGGCGGACGGCAGAATAATACTTAATATAAAGAATAAAAGCGGGCTGACTTCTGTGACTGAAGTAAAGCTGATAAAAAAGAAAAGCATACCAACTGATAACATTGCAAGACCTGTCTTCTTTAAAGCTGTAAAATTATTTCCTGAAGGAAGATCAATATTTATAAAGTTTTGTGTCACTAACTTTGTGCAGAGTTATTAAATAGTGAGTTAACAAGTTTACGCTTTTTTCTTAATAAGATATTTTTTCCGGGATTAAGGCTGTTAAATTTTTTAATCAGATAGTATTCATATTGTCTGAAAAACTCCGGATCGAAATTCGCTTCCCCGAGATTTTCAAGAACTGTTTCGATTGAATATTTTTCCCTTATCCATTTTTCACAAACCTCCTGTCTGTATCTGATTCCCATGAGATTAAAACCGATCACGGATTCATCAGTATAGACAATTCTTATTGATTTATTTCCTTCATCATTTTCAAAGTAAAGATTTTTTTCACCGGGTATATTCTTATTTACAAGACCGTAAACCTGATATTCAATGTCGAGAAATTTCGCTGAGTTAAACCAGACGCCGGGAGAGTACGCTGTTCTGTTTCCGCAAATAGTCTGTGCGAGTGCTTCCGCCTGCAATCTTCCCGTGTACCAGACCTGTTCGATATTTTTTCTGAACGGGATCGCATTTTGAAATTCAGCGCAGTCACCTGCTGCATATACATCTATGATATTCGTTTCGAGATATTCGTTTACTAAAATTCCGCGATTATAATTTATCCCCGAATTTTTTACAAGATCAATATTAGGACTTACTCCTGCTGTAAGACCAATAAACTGACACTCTATATGATCACCGGTTATTGTAATAACGCTTTTTACTCTTCCGTTCTCATCACCTATAAACTCTTCAGCTTCTGTAGAAAGCCGCAGATCAATATGATGCTGCATGATATATCTGCTGATCATTTGAGATTCTTCCTCTGGCAGGATATTATTCCAATAGCCGGATTCTCTGACGAGCATAGTGACTTCAATATTTCTTGACAATAACATTTCGGCAAGTTCAATGCCTATCAGTCCGCCTCCAACGATTACAGCTTTTTTAATATTACGGGAATTACTTTCGAGCAGCTTCAGATCCTGAAGAGAATACAGCCCCTGCACACCGTGAAGGTCCTGACCTTTCCATCCGAATCTGTTCGGGCGCGAGCCGGAGGCAATAATGAGTTTATCATAATTCAGAACATTACCGCTTGAAAGATTCACCTGTTTTTGGACTGTGTTGATATGCGTTACATGATCAAAGACAAGTTTAATATTGCTTTTTTTCCAGAAACCGTCTTCATAAGGCTTGATATTTTCGAATTTTTCATGACCCATGTAAACATACATAAGAGCGGTCCTCGAAAAAAAATATTCGGACTCGGATGATATTACTAAAATATTATTGCTGCTCATTTTTCTGATATGCCTTGCAGCCGTAATGCCGGTAATGCCGTTACCAATAATTAAAATATTTTCGGACAAATTAATAAACTTAATTCCCGGAAAATAGTATTTGAAAAATTTTGTGACTGAACAGGAAATGACATTTTATAAACAGACTTTTTTTTTATAAAAGATTCAGAAATGATATAAGTAAAATTAAGTAACTGCTCCACCGCAGCTTGAACCCGAGCCGGCTGTGCAGCCGAAACAATGCTGTCCTGTAATAATTTCCCTGCTGTCAAGATAGGTGAGATCAAAATCCTTTATGTGTCCTTTTTTACTATTCATAACTTTTATTTCAAGCATCTGATTAAAATCACAGTCATATAAATATCCGTCCCAGCCGACGGAAACAGTTTTGGTACACATTACATTTTCAGCTGCAGCGGGATTAAAGCAATCGATAAGTTTCTCCATATAACTTTCATAATTTCCCGAATCAATTAGATATTCAAGAAATCTGCTGACAGGCATATTTGTAATTGTATAAAGACTATTGAATAAAATTCTGTGATTTTCGAACAGAACCTTTTTATATTCATTTTCCAAAGTAATTTGTGATGAAGGGAGAATCGCGCCTACCGGATTATAAACGAGATTAAGCATAAGACCTGTGCCGGAAATTCCGTACCCAATTTCATTCAGCATCTTCAGCGCTTTTATAGATTTTTCAAAAACACCTGCGCCCCGCTGTTTGTCTGTATTGCTTTTATGATAACAGGGTAACGAGGAGATCACTTCAATATTGTTTTCTTTATAAAATTCAGGCAGGTCATAATATTTTGGATTTGAAAGTATAATTGTGAGATTACATCTTACAATAATTCTCAAATCAAGATTTTTGAGTTCGGTTACAAACCATCTGAAATCCGGATTCATTTCAGGTGCACCTCCTGTTATATCGATAGTTTTAATATCCGTACCCGAAAGTTTTTCAAGAATTATAAGCATAGTTTCCTTTGTCATAATTTCTTTTCTGTCGGGACCGGCGTCGACATGACAGTGAGTACAGGTTTGATTGCACATTTTGCCGATATTAATCTGAAGGATCTCAACCTTTCCGGAAGAAAGTTTATTAATACCGCTTTTTCTGAGATATGATGAAAATGTATTTTCTGCAGATCCGTTGAGAATTTTGATCTGCTCATCTGCAAATGCAAGTTCCGAATCTCTGAACTTCAGACTTTTAACGAGCATACTTAAATTAAATTTAAATTTTCGGAATAGTGACTGTGTCTCTCAGGATAAATTATCAGAATTTAAATTTCAGGGGATAATTTAAAGAAACACAAAATTTTAAATGTAAATCAGACAACTTAATAGAAATATATTTAGTTCAGATAAAACTATGGAAAGAAAATTACAAAAATCTATAACTTTGCGTACGGAACTTAATTTTATTAATTAAATACAATATAAAGCTCAACAAACAGGATCAAATATAAAAATAAAATACTTTCTTTTATAGTTAATTGAATTTATTGTTATAGTTAAGTTTTCTAAATTACACAGATTTTTTTAAATTAATGTCAGACAATATAAACAATCCGGATTCAAATACACCTCAGGACAAGAAACCTTCAGAAAATCATAAGGATAAAGATCCAGATAAATTAGAATCAAAGGAATCGGCGGGATCAGAATCAGATAATCCTGTTAAGGATCCTGATGGAAGCGCTGTTTCAAAAAAAGATGATGTAAAAGATCCGTCCTCTGAACTTCCTGTAAAGCCTGCAAAATCAACTTCAGCGACAAACAAGCCAAAGGTGAGTAATTACCAGATAAGTCTGATAGATGAGAATTATCTTAAAATAACCGTTGTCACAAAAAAAGGCATTAAGATCAATTCTGCACTGAAGGAGAATATTAAGAATGCCGACATACAGAATAATGAAATTTATCTAAATCCGAGATTAGACCTTGCTCAGCAGGAAGTTGAAATAAACATTACAATTGATGAAAATTCAACAAAGGATCAAACCCCAAGCGCTGGAGAAGAACTTACAGATAACAGCAAATTAAATGATAACATATTAAAAGAAACATTAGACGGTGAAGACGAAGGTGAAAGCAAATTCAAAGTAAGTCCAGTCAATGAGAATCTTTTGAAGATAAGGATTGAAACTGATAAATCAGTTAAGATAGATTCGGTAGCCAAAGACAAAAAGACATCACTTCAGACACAAAGCAACAGAGTTTTAATTCTTTCTGAATCTGATAATAAAAAGCATAACATTGAAATAACCATTGAGCTTGATCCTGAGATAAAAGATATATCGGAGGAAATTTCTGTCAGCACTAAAGACGGTAAGATAAAATTAATTCCGAATCCGGAAGTAGTAGATCTTATTCAGCCGCCGGATTATTCAAGTTTTCCTCCGGACCCAGAACTAGAATTAGCTGATACCGGATTTAAGAATCCGTTTGATTCGCTGCGTTCGCTAATCAGAAGAAATCTTACAATCGGAATTGTTATTGCGGCTTTACTTCATCTGTCTGTAGCTGCGCTTGCCTTTTATACAATTGGCAAGAGATCAAAGGATGAAAAGCCGGATGAGCAGCAGAGACTTATCGTATTACAGGATCTGCCTGATCCAAAAATTATGCTGCAGAATGTTGAAGATCCTAATAAACCTAAAGTCGAAGAAATACCGGCTGACGAAACTGAAAATAAAAATGAGAGAGATATAACTCCGAGAAAAGTTATACAGCCGCCGAGAGTCAGCAGACCGCCGGACAGAAAAAGAGATGATGACACATTAACGGAATCTGCTCTTAATCGGGAGCTTGATTCTCTCAGACGACTTGCAGAAGTAACGGATGGTGATTCCACTGTTTCAGCGCCCGATACACTTTCATCAAATTATGTAATACCGGATTCACTCAGGAATAATTTCAGCGAACAGGATATCGGACTCGGGATGTATTTCCCTAACAACTGGAAACTGACGGATCAAAGAGATATAAATAAGAACGAGAAAGATTTCAAAGGAGTGGTATTAACGGACACAACTGCGGAGCAACCTGGCACGATGACAATGTTCATATTTCTTGACAGTGATCTCAAGGATTATAATACTGAAGATTTCACGGCTGAATTTGCGATGAATGATACTACTCTGAGCGGATTTGTAAAAGAACCGAAGACGCTTGCCGGATTTACCGAATATAGATTTTATATATTTAATACTATTGGCACTGAAAAATTATCATTAAGAGCTTCTGTAAGAAAGCAGTATTTCGATCAGTATAAAAATGAGATAGAGGCGGTGGTGAGGTCAATAAATATTAGGAAAAACATTAATAAGAAAGACAGTTCTGAGACAGAGCCGGAGACAATTCCTGAAGATGAATCAGGAACAGAATAAAGGATTTAATACTTGACAGCCGGTTTCGTGTATTATGCAAAACCTGACAGGTTATCTTGAATTCCAAATCGATCCTGAATTCATGAAAACCTGTCAGGTTTAGTCAACCGCTACAGCCCCTGACTCCCGATTCCAAAACTATTTCACCCTTTCAAATCCCTACTTTAACAGGATCATTCGCTTCACCTCTAATACATCTCGGGATTCCAGACTATAAAAATAAACTCCGCTGGGATATTTACTTCCGTCAAATTCCACTGAGTAACTTCCGGCGTTTTGCTTTTCACTGACTAGGGTCACGGTTGAATTTCCTAAAATATTATACACTTTTAATGTAACATTGCCGGTAGTATGTAATTCGTAATTGATAATTGTTTTCGGATTAAACGGATTTGGAAAATTCTGTTTGAGACTAAATTCATCCGGCAAGTTTATAGCATTTACATTAGAAATTCCAACAACTGTATTTGCAATATTTAAACTTCCAGGTCCGCCGTAAGCTCCGATATCATTTCGCAGCGTTCCCCTCGATGGCCATTTAGCAATTGCCGGATTATTCTGATCCGGAATATCATTATACATTGAGCTGGAGTCGCCCCTGTCCGTACATGGAGATCCCGGTCTTAGAAAATAGTTTGTAGTGTCAAAGTCAGGATTTTCATTAATGTTTCCCGCTCCGTTGTATCCGCCCTGCACATTACAATATCTGACAGTGAAATTTCCGCTTGCTATCTGAACATTATTCGGAGATCTGTTACCCCAGATTATATTATTCCTGAAAGTAGCGACCACACCGCCGTTGCCGTAAACTCCCGGATTTCCGCTGACTGCTGAATTATTTATAATTGTGTTATTTATCACAGTAATTGGTCTTGTAAAAAATCCATTCACCCAGATACCTGAGCCCGCTCCGAAATCCATCGAACCGTAATTATTGAATACAATATTATTCTTATAATCGCCGCCTGTATAATTCAGCACCACGCCTGCGCCGTATCTGGCTGTATTATTTGTAACAATATTATTGTAAAACCGCGGATAACTATCGCCGATCCTGACTCCGCCGCCGCCTGTGCTAATGACACCGCCTGTAACCGCTGAGTTTCCGGTAATTACATTGTTCTGAATTACAGGTTTGGAATATTGAACCAGAATACCTCCGCCTTCCCTGAAAATACCTGCGCCATGTTCGTCCCTCCATCTCGTTCCCGTACCGCCCGTTAAAGTGAAACCCTGAAGTACGGTTGTTGAATCCTCATTATCGCATATTATCACGCAGCTTCCGGTATCAGGATGAACAGGACTGCCGCCGTTGATAATTGTAGTTTGAATGAAGTTCAGATCACGATTTTGATAGTAAAGACTGGTCAGGACGATACTCTTTCCTCTGAAAATAATGTTTTCCGGATATACGCCCGGCTGAACAAGCACGGTATCACCGTTTATAGAGGCGTTTATTGCAGACTGAATTGTTGAATACTGAGACGGTACATTTAAAATGTTTGCTGATGCGCCTGATATTGCGATAAATACAGCAGCTAAAATTAATACTAAGTTTTTCATTTTATATAAATTTTAATTAAGAATATTTATATGGTTAGACATTTATTAAAATCACTTGTGACAATTCTTTAATAATATTTGTACACTATGTATTCGTTTACAATTTTCTTGCGTATTTTTATAATATTGTTTTATATAAAATGGATTTTAATTATTTTGAAAAGTATTTCAATAATAAATTAAAAACTATTATTGAAACCCGGACAAAATTACCATTTCATTTTGTTCGATTTCCGAATAACAAAAACCAAATTACACATTAAAGTTTTTAGAATTTAAACTTCGCGCGGCATGGCAAAAGTAAAGACAAAGTATGTATGTCAAAACTGCGGTTACACTTCCGTCAGATGGAGCGGAAAGTGTCCGGATTGCGATAACTGGAATACATTAGTGGAAGAGATCCAAAGCACAGGCGACCGGAATAAACCCAGTCTTAAAAATGTAAAAATTAATAATGGCTCATACAGACTCATCACTGAAATTGATTCTGTAAACGAAACAAGGACACTGACTCACATTTCTGAACTTGACCGCGTCCTCGGTGGCGGAATAGTGGACAGTTCAGTAATTCTTATCGGTGGAGATCCCGGTATTGGCAAGTCAACACTTATGCTTCAGCTTGCAGAAAAGATCAGCGATAAAAAGATCCTATACGTCAGCGGTGAGGAATCCGCAGCGCAGATCAAACTTCGTTCCGACAGACTTAATTATAATCTCGGAAATTTTTATATACTCTCTGAAACAAATCTCGACATAATTCAGGCCGTTATAGAAAAAGAGATACCTGATATAGTAGTAGTAGATTCCATTCAGACTGTATTCAGACCTGAGATAGAAAGCGCACCCGGAACGGTTTCTCAGCTGCGTGAATCTACAGCTTTGCTTATGTACCTCGCCAAGAAAAATAATTTTTCAGTTTTTATTGTCGGTCATATTACAAAGGAAGGAATGATAGCCGGACCGAAAGTATTAGAACATATGGTGGACGTTGTCTTACAGTTCGAAGGAGAAAGAACTCACTCTTTCAGGATCCTCAGAGGAATTAAAAACAGATTCGGGTCAACAAATGAGATCGGAATTTTTGAAATGACTGATGCCGGCCTTAAGGAGGTTTTGAATCCGAGTGAAGTATTTCTTTCACAAAGAAATTATGGTGCATCCGGCTGTGTGATCTCTTCTTCTGTTGAAGGTACAAGACCGATACTTATTGAAGTTCAGGCTCTCGTAACTTCATCAAACTACGGCATACCCCAGCGTACTTCAATGGGATTTGATTATAAAAAGCTAAATATAATTGTCGCCGTTCTGGAAAAAAAACTCGGTATCTTTCTAAACAAATCGGATATTTTTATTAATATAGCGGGAGGCATTAAAATAGAAGAGCCGGCAACTGACCTTGCGGTTGCTATTAGTATTTATTCATCTTTCAGGGATATTCCGGTAGATTCGGAAACTGTACTGCTTGGGGAAATTGGGTTGTCTGGAGAGGTAAGAACAATTTCTTACGCAGACAGAAGAATAACAGAAGCAGCAAAACTGGGTTTTAAAAAGATTATTATCCCAAAAGGAAATCTGAAAAATATTAATTTAAAGAAATTCAAAGCAGAGATCATTGGTGCGGAAAAAATTTCCGATGCTGTAGATAAATTATTCTGAACTTATAAATTCCCGCAACGGAGTATTTGGCATAAAACCGTTAAAATGGTTTTTCATCACTTAATTAGGTCTCCCCTCCAGCAGAATGTCCCTCATCTCAGTAATAAAATTTATCCATAATTCTATCGCCTCTTCTCCCTTATTTTCTTCACAAAGAATAACAAATTGTCTGTGAACATCTATCTTGAGCTTTGTATTCTTTTCGCTTTCAAAAAAATCATTAAGCAGTCTGATACTTTGACTATATATGTCGTTTATAATTTTCATAGACATTTCCAGCTTCGCCGGTGAATATATTATCTTTGCAAAATCCCAGACTAGATAACTTGACTCACAGTATTCTTCGCAGTTTTCTATCTTATCAAGTACTGCATGAGCTTTTTTATAAATACTCTTTGTATATTTCGGAATTGCTTTTCTGAGAATGTATGGAGCAAGAAGAAGATAGATATCACCGTTTTCTATAATATTGCTACGGAGAATTTTTTTCACAAAACTCCCCCTGTTATGAATTATTTCAATGTATCCTTCGCTTTCTAAAATTCTGAAAGATTCTCTTACGGGGACACGGCTAACTTTTAAATTTCTCGCTACCGATGCTTCCGTAATATGGAATCCTTCTTTCAAAATTCCGCTCGTTATATCTTTTCTTAACTGAATAACGATTTTCTGAACAATGAGGCTGGCGGTTATCATATTTGGTTGCTTTAATGTTCTTAATTTGTTCCGTCGTTCTAAATTCCTATTTATTGAAAATAAACAATAGATGTTTTAATATCAAAATATTTTTAAGTATTTTTTTAATGCATAAATATTTTAAAATATTAAATGAAATTAAAACACTTCCCTGTAATATTTCATATTTATAGTTTTAATTACGGTTCAATACTTTTATATTGTAAAAAATTATAACAGAATCTCAAAAAATAAATCATGAAAAAAATAGTTACGCTTATTTTACTTCTTACTTCTTTTTCAGTAAGTTATTCACAATCAATTACTAATATGCAGAAGCTCGGAGGAGCAAATGAATTCACATCAGGAGGCACTCCGTCAGGCTGGCATTATGCGGCATGCTGGGGTTATGTAGCCGGGGGAAGGGAATATGCGATCATCGGACACTATGCAGGCACAACAGTTTACGATGTTACAAATCCCTCGAACATTACAAATAAAGGCACAATCCCGGGTCCGGGATCATTTTATAATTACAGGGAAATGAAAACTTATTCTCACTACCTGTATATAGTATCCGAAGGCGGCGCCGGTGTTCAGATTGTTGACCTTCAGTATCTTCCCGACTCCATTAGTTTTGTAAAAAATTATACCTTCCCCGGTTATACCAGATCACATTCAATATCTCAGGACGGAAGATTTCTTTATCTTAACGGAGGAAGTTATAACGGCGGCGGAGTATTCATTCTCGATCTTCTCGATCCGGTAAATCCGGTGAAGAGGGGACAGTGGGGAACCAGATACGTACATGACTGCTTCGTCAGAAACGATACTATCTATGCCTCTGCTATCAGTTCCGGCCATATGGTTTTTCTTAATGCGGTAAATAAAGATTCAATAAAATTTATCCGTGAATTCACTTATCCGTCCGCTGTTACACATAATGCATGGACGACTGACGACAGAAGAATTCTTGTTACCACTGACGAAGGTGGAACAAATCATGCCATACTCTGGGACATTTCGGATTTTTCAAATCAGATCCGTCTTTCGGAAATCACTCCGTATGACGGAGCGTCAATGGTTCACAATGCTTACATTAAAGGAGACTCGCTTTACCTTGCCCACTATCGGGCCGGTGTCATCGTTTATGATATTTCCGATCCATCGTTACCTTTTGAAGTCGGGCATTACGACACTTATCCCGGTGTTAACAGCACTGCCTTTCAGGGATGCTGGAATGTTTATCCGTATCTTCCTTCGGGAAATATTATTGCAAGCGATATCTCTACAGGTCTATACGTCCTTAGGCTCGGAAAGACAACCTCAGTTAATAATCAAAATAATGAGACCGCTGAAAATTATAATCTGATGCAGAATTATCCGAATCCGTTTAATCCTTTGACGAATATTACTTACTATCTGCCCAGACAGGAGTTTGTGAAAATTACTGTTGCTGATGAACTCGGTAGACAGGTCGCTGTGCTGGTTAATGAAGTCCAGCAAAAAGGCAGTTACTCTGCTGAGTTTAAGGCTGACGGATTTGCTTCAGGTGTTTACTTTTACACTATCAAAGCGGGTGAATTCATTTCAACAAAAAAAATGATCTTAACAAAATAAAATATTTTTACTGTAAGCTTTTGTGAGTCAGTTATTAAAATTGATCCTCAGACTTTACTGTGAATTCAAATTATAACCCCTCTCTGTCTATTCACTTCATTAAAAGTGTAAACTACCGGCGGGGTTTTAGTTTATAATTTAAAACTCATATCCGCTTTATTTATAAAATCTTACATGAACAAAAACAAACTCTTTAACCGCGAGCTGAGCTGGCTTTCATTCAACCATAGAGTTTTGCAGGAGGCACAGGATAAAAATGTACCGCTATTGGAGAGAGTTAAATTTCTCGCGATATTCTCTTCCAATCTTGAGGAGTTTTTCAGAGTAAGAGTCGCTTCATTAAGAGCGCTACTTGATCTGAAAAAAAAATCACGTAAGGAGCTGGACTTTGATCCTGAAGAGCTGCTTAAGGAAATTCATAAAAAAGTAGACGAACTTCAGTTCCTGTTAGGTAAAATTTTTAGTGAAGATATCATACCCGCTTTAAATGCTCACAATATTTTTATTAAAAATGAAACAGAACTTAATGAAGATCAGAAAAAATTCGCAAATGAATTTTTTTACGAAAGAGTACAGCCATATATCAGCCCGATGGCGCTGGTCAAAAAGAAGATCCGTCCTTTCCTCTCGACAGGCGCTCTCTATCTTGCAGTCAGAATGACGTCAATTAATAGTAAGAGTAAGGATAAGACTAAATATCAAAGTGTAAAAAAAAGATTTGTTAATGCAATTGTCGGTATTCCGACAGATATACTTCCGAGATTTATTGTACTTCCATCCGACCCGAATGAAATAAATATTATTTTTCTTGATGACATTATCAGATTTTCTCTCGGTAAGATTTTTAAAGGATACAAGATTCAAGAAACCGTTTCCGTCAAACTAACACGAGATGCAGAGCTTTATATTGATAACGAATTTACCGGAAGTCTGCCTGATAAGATAAAAAAGAATTTAGGCAAAAGAGTAACCGGCGCACCAAGCAGGTTTTTGTATGATAAAAATGTATCAAAGGAATTTCTGAACTTTCTTAAAGAATCACTGTCACTAAAAAAAGAAGATCTTATCTCCGGAGCAAGGTATCATAATTTCAGTGACTTCTTCAATCTGCCTCACCATTATGTTAAAGAACTTGAATATGAAAAACTCAGACCGCTTACAATTAAAATAACGGACTCATTTAAAAATATATTTGATGCCGTAAGTAAAATAGATATTCTTCTGCATTATCCTTATCAGTCATTTGATCAGGTGATAAAATTTTTTGAGACCGCCTCCTCTGATGAAAATGTAAAAGAAATTAAAATTACTTTATACCGCGCTGCAAAAAACTCTGCTATTGTCAGGGCTTTGCTGAATGCTCTGAATAACGGAATTAAAGTCACTGTTTTCGTTGAAATAAAAGCCCGCTTCGATGAAGAACTTAATATGGAATATGCTGAAGTTTTAAAAAATGCCGGGGCTGAAATTATATATAGTATTCCCGGTCTGAAAGTACATGCGAAACTCGCGCTTATCAAAAGAAAAGAAAATAATTCTCTGAAAAAATACTGCTATCTCTCCACCGGAAACTTTAACGAAAACACTTCAAATATTTACACCGACTTCGGATTTTTTACTTCTGATGAAAATATCACAAATGAGATTTCGGATCTTTTTAAATATCTCGGGGGTAGACTAAAAAATCCCGAATTCAATCATATCCTTGTCGCTCAGTTTAATATGAAAAAGGAATTTCTGAAACTTATCGGAAATGAAATAAAGAATGCGTCAGAAGGAAAAGACGCTTCCATTTTGATCAAACTCAACAGTCTGGAAGATAAAAAGATGATAGAAAAACTTTATGAAGCAGGTGATGCAGGCGTAAAAATAAATATTATAGTCAGGGGAGTCTGCTGTCTGATACCGGGTGTAAAAGGTTTAAGCGAAAACATATCCGCATTCAGTATAGTCGACAGATTTCTTGAGCACAGCAGAGTTTATGTATTTCATAATAACGGCGACGAGAAAGTATATCTGTCCTCAGCTGACTGGATGAAACGAAATCTAAGCAGAAGAATAGAAACCGCCTTTCCGGTTTATGAAAAAAGTCTGAAAAAAGAAATACTGGATCTGATGGAGATTCAGCTCAGCGACAATGTAAAGGCAAGGATCATCGATGCCGGGCAGCTTAATAAATACAGAAAGGATGATACCGGCATAGATATTTGTTCTCAGAAAAACACTTATGAATATCTTAAGAATCTATAAATTAATTTTCATCCGTAAATTTTATTGGGGTAATAAACTGTATCAAATTTTTTGGCAATGTATTTTCACGTTATTTGGCAAATATATCAATAATAATGTTTTATTTACAGCCTGTAATTGAAGTAATTATTCTTTATAGGTGAGTAGAAATATTATCGTATCTCTTTTTAGGTTCAAAGATAAATTTGGAAGGAAATAAGAAATATTGGAGTTGTTTGCTTCAACTAAAAAGCCGGTTAAGATTGGACTGCTTGCATTGTAACCCCCGGCATAGACTTTACCCAAGCTGTCATCTCGGACGCTCCACTGGATACCCAAAATCCTACTTCGCGCTGAAAGTCCATGGGCATAATCCTTCCACTTATTTGTAGTGTCCGGCAATACTCCGGTAACTAACTTCATCTTAAGTTTTATATTGCCACTCCCAAGGGCAGTGTAATTCTCAACTTGAGCATCACCATGTAGTAGATAAAGTCCGTTTGCTGAGTCTAAAAGCATTATCGGCTCTTCAGCAATTGTCTGAAAATTGTAAGAAGGAGAGTTTAATACCATTTCAGATATACCTTCCGTAATCAGTGAGTTATATTCTTTGAATCTTACACTGCTTACTTTCACCTGCCCGCCAACGTAAACATTTTTATTAATGGTAAATATAGATGAGGTACTATCATGCAATATTGTATTACCGACGTTAGATTTTATTCCTGCCAACTCGCTTAAAGAACTGCCTATAAACAAGGAAGCTAAAATGACTCCAAATATTATTTTCTTATTCATCTGTATGCTTTTAATTTTTTAAAAATCCGAAGAATCTAACCCGAAGTACCCATGAAGCCCTGATCCCGGATCACCGTTAGTAAATATTAATCCTCCCTTACTGTTCGTATGAGTAATCGTACCTCCTATATTTTTTATATAGCAAACGCCTCTGAAGATACAATCATTAAACTCTAAGTCAGCAGTATCATAATCAAAGTATGCGTTAAAAAATGTTTCACCGGTAAACGAATCCGGAGAAGTAAAAACTGTAAGCCCGGAAGCGTATGAAGATTGATCTACATTCACATTTACAGTCGGATCATTGACTTGATCCGCGACATTACCACCGTTTATTATATAATGAAGAGCGTTATCTAAAGAAACCGAACAGCGGATCTCCTCAAGGTCATTTAGATAAAATTTGTCATTTATTACTTTTACATCCCCAGCTGCTAAAGAGTAATTATTTTTAAGCAATCTTAACTGAATTTCTTTATATAGTACTGTCAGGCTAAATGTCACTGTATTATCGGAAGTGTTTATTAGCCGGATCATATTAACATATTGCTCACCTTCTGCACGGTAGAGGACATGCTCGTTTATAAATGCTTTAATTGTTGACGGGCTCGTTATTTTCCCTGATGCTAACTTCATTATTTTATACTTCTAATATTATCCAGGTGGATGCGTCCAGTAAGAATGATACAACTTGCCCTGCAGCCGGTATTAAGTCTCCACCTATACGCGCCAGATTACCGCCTCCGGTATCCAACGTTAAAGACGCAGTAAAGAATAAATGTACCACTGAGCCGTCAGTCCACCCTGATGTGCTGATAGTTGAGATTGTGGTTGTGCCGGTAATTACAAAAAAATTACCGTTGCCAAGTGTTATAGCGGCGTCAGATGCTATATCCGTTCCCTGTCTTCCCAGCATCCTTCGTGGCCGTACATCCGCATTATAATCGGCGACAGTATAAGAACCGATCTGTAAATTCCCGAGCAGGATATGCCTGTCAAGAGCTAGATCATAAATATCTCCCTTACATGTTGTGAAAGTGTATACAGTTGTTATTGAACATCCAATGAGAACACAATTAATAAAATGATATACAGGAGTTCCGCTTCCAAAAGAGTTTTGAAATTTTACATTGTAAAATACTTTGTTTTCAAAAGTAGTCTCAGCATCTTCGTTATAATTATCTATCGTAAGGTTTGAAATTATATTTGCACCGGCGGTGCCTTCATAATTGGCTTCGGAGACTCCCATTATTACTGCCTGGCTCATCCCGATTATGTGGACATATGGTTCAGCAACGCCTGAAGGAAGCATGTTGTAACTGCCGGCTGTAGATCCTGTTCCGTTCCCGTGGAACTCTATTATCATATGCCGATCAGAGGCTGCTAGGTCTTCTGCTTTATCAAGCGCAAATACCATTTCACGATACACTTTATCAGTCTCAACCACACCAGACGGTATTAATCTTATAATATTGCCTGATTGTTGATAAGCAGAAGGGTTAATACTACTTAACAACGCAGTACAGTAATTTTCCACAAAAAGACGATTGGCAGGATGCATCACATGAGTGGGTGCTAATATCATATACGGAAGCGTCCTGAATATAAACTGATTGTAGATCTGCATTGTCTCTACCGGATCGAGATTAGCTCCTTTCTTGGCATATGCTGAGTCTGCATCAACTTTTCTGACAGGGTTGTTGTCCCCAGCAGCTTCAAGTACCGTTAAATTACCGGTCATCGTCCCGCCTGCCATTTGCAAATATTTTGCTTCCGCACTGCCTTTGGTTTCTGACTCTCCGCTGGACGCTGGGTTTGGTAATGCGGTGATCCTCTGACCATCGGCGTTGATAGGACCTGATAGAGTACCGCCTGTTAGCTTGAGATAATTTGCACTTACGTTGCCTTTGGTCTCAGGCTCGTCATTTGCAGCCGGAGTCGGCAGACCTGTAATGCGATTACTGCCCATTGCTATATTCCCGGTCATAGTCCCGCCGGCTTTTAACAGCAAGTCATCTGTTCTAAATATTTCTCTGCCTTCATCGCCTCCAAAGCTATCATCTACAGTGCCGTTCACAAATAATTTGTAAACTGCTGTAGTAACCCCTGTAACTTTATAAGCTCCGGGTTTACCTGCAACGTCTGTAAGTGTATAATCTGTGCTGGAAAATCCCGGTCCTCTTTTGAGTACTACTGTTTGCCCGGGTAAACCTACGCCGGTAGCTGGATCTCTCAAAACTATAGTTACTGATGCCATTTTTAAACTTTGATTTTAAATAAATTCTTCAAAACATATAGTCGAGACAGCTGACTGATTTGAAGGGTTAACGATATTCCAAAAATGCTGAGGATAAGCCGTAACGTAAGTGATAATAGTTCCTTCATTACCTGCTGATGTAGGGTGATTCATAGACTGGGAAAATTTAATTTCTTCTGAATCCCCTGAATCAGATTTTAAAGTTATAACATCGAAGAATCTTCCCGGAACATCAATGTGAGGAGTAATAAGTATTTGAGCTCCGCGAAATTCAGCATTCCGGATTTCCTGTAATTTATCAGAATCGTCACCGACAATAAGTTCACTCCAGTCAATCCGGATGTAAGTATGGAAATATTTAAACCTCTGCTTTTTTCTGCCGTCGATTATATCGTAATAAAGCCATTTTTCTTTAGTCCATTCTTCTAATCTTTGGTGACGGAAACTAAAATCATGAATGGTCCTTACTCCATTTTCTACAATCGTAACCCGAAATTCTCTTGATATTCCATTTCTGCTTTTCACAATTCTATCCCTGTTAAATTTGAAATGCTGTCAATAATATCAGCCTCAATTGTCATAGGCCTGAACTGCAAAGTCGGATTACCCGGGTTTGTTATTTCGTATGAATCAAATAAGTTATAATCAATACCTTCGAGTGCACACTCAATCTTATCCTTTGGCCGGATCCTAGTTCGATATACCCATTGGCATATTGTCTCGGCAATATGGCCGTCAAACGAAAGGGAAGGATCTCTCACTCCGTTAAACACTGCATACCCGTTTGCTGTATATATTGAGGTTCCTCCGTTTGATAAGTTACCATAACTTCCTATATAAGTCTGGAATTCTTTTACAAGATTTTTATATTTTAAATCTCCGTTTGCATTTACAGTCTGCACATCCCCGGCTGTATATGTTCTGATCTCATTTCCCCAGGTATTTTTATTCCTGGCGCCGACAAGCGCGGGTAAATGTAAATATTTTTTATAACTTCCTATTAATTTTGAATCTACATTTGTGAGGTTGCTGCTTGTAAACGAAAATCTCTTAGCCATATAGACCTTGTTATAATCAGAGCTGCCGATCACCATCCCGAACTGTAATGCCATCAACTTTAACAGATCTGCAAAAGTATCAGCCGGTCTGCTGTCGCCGAATAATCCGAAAGAGCTAAAATTAAAATACGTCTGTGCTGCATCGCTAACATTGGACCAGTCGCGGATAATGAAATCACTCAAAGTCCGGTATCCTGTAAATTTCCAGTCATGCTTAAAATATAATCCGTTCGGGAAACTGGGAGAAGAATAGATAAGCGGTTCGAGATCCGGAAATACTTTTTTGTATATCAGATAAACCAGATATGGCAATGTGTAAGAGTAATCATTTGGGAATACATTCTCAACGCTCATGTCTCTTAATGCTCTTGTTACATCGATGCATTCAAATTCAACGGTTCTGTTGTCTTCGTTAAACTCAAACGTCAGCTGATCTATGTAACCTCTGAATTTAATCACATTGTTCAGCCATAATGTTATCCCGCCGTACTGTAAAAATCCTTCAGGAAAATTATTATTATATTCTCCCAGAGATAATTTTAATATGTCATAGTTTCTTCTGTCAGGGTCATCAAAGCCAAGACTAAATGAGTTTGGATAAAACGTAAGAGCGTCATCATCTTCATATCCGTATTTTAGTTTGCCAAGTGATATAATATCGAAATCAAGATCATAAGAAGTGTAAGTCTTATCATAATCTATTCTAAGTTTTATCTGTCCGCTTGCAACATTATATGTTTTTTCCCAGAATGTAAACATTATAAAAACAATTGATATGAATTTGAAGATACCAAGCATGTCATTTTAATCTTGCGTTATCAATTTTATCAACCTGGCGAATGACAGCTTTTAATTGCCTTCCGTCAGCTTTTATAGAAACAAAGTAAGGTTCACGGATTACATTAGATTGTTTATTACTGTTTATAAAATTTGACAGCTGTGAAAATCTTTGGAAGAAATTATTCCCGCCTCCTGTTGGTAAATTACCAATGTTACCCGGAGTGCCTGCGAGAGACGCACCGCCTGTCAAAGGTGCCAATGCAAATCCAAGAAATTTACTTATGAAACTAAATATTCCCTGCGCAAGCTGGAGTGACTGAAGCAGTGCAACTATCTGTTGAGTTATCTGAAGCGCTGCCAGGAATTTAGAAAATACTGTATGCCCTCCAAACTGGAAGATGCCTTGTATCTGCGATGCAAGATCTTTGGCCGCTTCAAAATTTGTAAGGTTTATTCCAATTTCAGAAATTTCTTTATTAAACTTTTGATTTGTCAGCTCTCTGAGCTCCGCTTTCTGCTCTTCAGATATTTTGCGTAAATTAATTTCCTTGAGAGCTTCCCGCCTTTCAGTTTCAATGTGAAATAACTTTTTATCATGCTCATCATCCATTAGGTCGACTCTTAGTGCATGTATATCATCAAACGCTTTGATCTGAGAAGTATTCTCTTCCAGCTGCGCCTGCTTCTTTACTTTGTAAAGTTCTTTTTGCGCTTCGATCTGGTTTTTAACTGTCTCCTCACCTTTTCTTAATAAGTCTTCAAGCGAGATCCCATATTTCACATACTCAATTTCGTTAACTATGCCTGCCCGTTCTTTTAACAAGTCATTTACAGCACCTTCCAGTCCTTCGTTGAGCTTTATCTTCTTATCAATTTCATCCCTTTTTTTCTCGAGCTCTTTTAACCGGTCTAACTCTTCTTCAGCGTCCTTTATTCTTCCATCGGACCCGGAATTACTTGTTCCGCTATTTATAGGATCAGTATTGAGCCCGACAGATTTTAAAATATTATTCTGATATTCAGATATTTTAGCAGAGGGGTCTTTAAGAGTATTATTCCACTCTTTCATATCTTTAACAGCTTCATCAGTTTTAGACCTTTTCTTAAAATAATTTTGCATCGCAGCATCTTCTCCTGACATTGAATCTGATTTTCCAATATCAATTTTTTTTGTCCCGGCATCATCAATAACTTGATTAGCATCTCTTTTTGCTTCATCTGATTTTTCATTGATTACGTCTAGCAGTTCCATGATGGCGTAGATCATACCTGCAACTATAGCAAGTTTACCTATTAAGACCATTGAAGCTTTTGAACCGGCCCGCTCCATCGCTCCAAATGCTGTTTGTGATGAATTAGTAAGTTTACCGAATGCGAGATTTAAAGCTTCAAGAACTATCGCATGATTTTTCCAGGCGATGGTTACGATTCCTATTGCAATTGCCAGGTTTCTTAAGTTATCCGGAAGTGCCGGCAAGACAGCTGCGAATATCGACAGCAGTTTTACCGAGGTCGGTAAGCTCCCGTTTAAAAGACTAAACGCAACTGTAAGTCCGGTGATTGCAAGAGCAGACTGCTTAACGCCTTCAGGTGCATTATTAAGGTAATTTATAAGATCGCCTAATGGCTTTAATAGCGGAGTTAAGGCATCCGACAAGAGTTTCCCGAATTCTTCCTTTAAATCGCCGACATTATTTTGGAATATTCTCATTTTACCGGCTGCGGTATTGCCGATAGTTTCAGCCATGCCTTTAAAGTTCTGGTCCAGGATCTTAGTTAAGTAAATTGCCTGCTCGGTTCCTTTTAAAGATTTTAATTTTTCTTCCTGTTCTTTAGTAAATGCAACACCAACTTTTCTTAAAGCACCGATTGTTTCTTCGTTAACTTTACCAAGCATAACAGCAACTTCCTGAAGCGATTTACCACCTGTGCCCTGCATATCGAATGCTGCTGCCAAGTCGAGTAACCGCGGGGTTAAGACTTCAATCTCCTGCGAAGACTTCATGAAAGTAGTGAGCATTGACTGGGCATTAATTATCTCATCATCATCATACACAGTAATTTTCTGAAGCTCCGAAGCTTGCTGCGTTAATCTATTAACTGAATCTAAACCTTCTCCAACATTTTTGAGCCCGTTGGCTAATTTAGCATTTGCTATTTCAGCTTGCTGATAAGAGCTTATAAAATCTCCGAAAGTATACCGTAGCACGCTGAAACCTGCTCTGATACCGTCGACTGCCAGTCCAAGATTTTGCAATTTGCCTTTAAGGGTCACGGATTGCGTACCTAAATCTTTGGAAGCTGCTGTGACTTTTGTGTTTTCAACCTTCAGGTCTTTTAATGAGGCTGTTAACTTCCCTGCATTTTTCTCTGCTTGGATGACATCCAGAAGTACAGTTAATTTAACCTCGCCTAAATTCATTGATTGTTATATGCTTTGTAGATATTTTTAAATAAAAAAATCATGGACTTTTTAATTATTCTTGCCTTAGCGATTGTAGCTTTCATTGTGTCAGATGCATTCCCGGTAATAAACATGCACGGGTTCAAAGGTTATGTAGAACGATTAAAAGGAAACCCTAACTGGAGAGACTACTGATTCTTTTCGTCTCTTCCCTTTCTCTCCACTGCTTAAAAGCTTCCTTCTCTTTTATTACCATAATTATCCCGGCTTTCGAAACTTTCATCATTTTTATTTTCTCCTCATGATCCGGGCTTAAGTTATCTCCACATAATAAATATATCAGATCTTCATAACAGCTATTCGGTAATCCTTCTGATTCTTCTTCTAAAGATTCCGAGAATTCTATATAGACCGGGTCGTCTTTGCTGAAGTCAGACCTGTTCCTATAGTCTTCAACCAGCTCAACGCTATAGGATTTAAAGAAAAAAAATCTTCTATTACCTTCTGCAGTTCTGAATTTTTCAAAACAGACCAGTTCCGGTCCGCAGCGGTATCATTATCAATTACTAAAATTATATTCAGCAGCTCCGAGACAAGATCGTTTTCAACAATTTTTTTAATTATATCCCCTATTGAACTGTCCAATAATTCTTTTCCGTCTTCAATCCCAAGTCCGGAAAGCAGCGACATTATTTTATAGTCCTGTCCTAAATTCAGTTCATCCTGAGCGGCGGTTATTCCGTTTGAAAATTTATATGTTCTTTTCTGCAATTTATTTTTCATTTTTTATTTTATAAAGAACGCCGTGTCACTATCAAAGAGACACGGCGTGGACGAAAGGAGATCAGGAAAAAATTAAACAGCCGTTGTCTCAAGCCAGACATAATATGGATTTGTTCCGCTGATAGGAGATCCTCCTGTTGCATACTTATCTCCGGGCAGATCAGAGTTCGGAGTTACAGCTGCATTCGCAGCTTGCGGAAACAATGAAAACTGAATAGTCAGAGTCTGATGAGAGTCTCCTTTCATATCAAGATCATAATTCGCATATCCTTCTGATTCCGGCGCGTAAAATTCCATATGCTTACTGTTTGCCAGTCCGTTGTAATAATACAGCTTAACGCTGGAAGCAAGTATAGCGTCCAGTGTGTCTAAGATCTCTTTGGATACCTGGGCAAGGACTATTTCAAGCGTACACATCCTTATAGTTCTCTTCTTAAAGCTCTCTCCGTCAGCAAACTTAATATCAGCTGTATCTTCTGATCGAGCCAGCTTACCGCTGATAATATTGCCGAGCGTGATCCAGGCTGAGTTGTAATACACCTTGAAATTATTTCCGGATTTCAGCCGTATCTCGTTTTTGTTCTTGGTTATAGCCATTATTTATAAATTTAAGTTAATTGATAACCGGTTAAATACCGATGGGGTCTCCATCGGTCCATAAAGTTGTATCCTTATCATAACTTTTTACCAGAGCTTTAAACTCTGCTTTAGTATCAGCGTTTGCCGGCATAGTAGCATTTTCTAATGTTGCTCCATCGAATACTACATCTGCTATCGGCATAGCAGCTGCGTCGACATCAATGCCCTCAAGGTTTAACCCTCCGGCGTCTGAGAAAGACGGATCGAATGAAAATCCATCCTGGCCAACAAGATAATTGCTGTCACCTACGTTTATGTAGGCACCTTTGATAACGGCAAGTAACGAATTTTTACTGGCAAACAAACTTGACTCACTGATTAATTCAGCGGATACATCAGTAAGGTATTTATTTACCTGTCTGCCGGTAACGTCATTCAGGGGATTATCGACTTCAACTGATACGCCGATTACGGTTACAGCTACTATTGAGCTCCCGTTCCAGTAGAACAGCTCATCGTCTATTGTGTATTTGGATTTGATTGGTTTGTTGGTTAAAGCCATAATGTTTCCAATTAAATTTGAAAAATTTGTATACCCTGATGAATTTTTTCCCCGCACCTGATAATAATGTGCCGAACTGTCTTCAATCGTGTAATTTAGATCTTCACCAAATATCACATTTCTTGTCTCGAATAAAACATTATCTCTGTATATTTCAATCTGTTCAGCGTTTTCAATATGCGGAAGCGTTAATATCAGATCATCGCCGTCCTGTTCTCCTGTCAAAGTCTGTACCGCCCCGATCGGATCATCAATTAATATAGGTTCTATGATCAGACCTGCGTTTACTATCATTGCCGGAGATGACTCTGTGTTGTTAGTTGCCGGGGATGTGCCTTTTGAATAACTTTGATTATAATTTTCAACCTCCACTATCCCGTCGCCGCCGCCAACTGCTTCACCGGCTACTTTCCATAAGCACCTCCACTGCTTATAGTATTCATTATCAACTCCGTGAAGCGCGATACCGCTATTTTCAAACTTACAGTTTACAAAGTAAAAGCCATTACCTTCACAGTAAGTGGTAGTAAGTTCACCCTTTAAGTAACCATTGCGTATTCTCCAGTTACAATTATTTGAATATGGAAGATAGATGTGACCTTCAGCTTCATCAGATGTATTTGCATATAATACGTCATAGTCACAACTGTCAGGATAATTATTTGCGTTATCTTCATCATCATCATATAATCTGCTGTCAGCTGCACGAATTCCTTTTATCCATGTTCTTGTATTCCCGTAAGCATGATGCCAGCTTGATACGCCAACCGGCAAAGTTATAAACTCAAGAGTATGATATGCCATAAAAAACTTACTTCCGCTTCTTACAATATCAGAACATAACCATCCTGCTAGATTCGGGATATTGAAAGAAATACGGGCTGTGCCTAAAACATAGCATGTGACAGCTTCTTCTGAGTCGCTGATCAGCGGCTTGATCCTTGTAGGCGGTGAAGCTGAATGAGTCGGTACCTGCCAGTTTATGCGTTTGTTCACAATAACTCTTGTGTCCGAAAATACTATATCAACTCCATCCTTCAGGTCAAACCTTTCTGTGCCTGTAACATACTCGCATCTTTCGAAGAGAATAACGTCCCCGGAGTCAGCTTGCTCTTTTGCTTCTGTGTAAGTTGAATATGCATCAGATCCGATATTAGTATCATACATCGGGTTAACTTTCAGAATTCTCTTGCCGGTCATGAAACGATCCAGGTCAGCGTTCTTATAGCAGAAGTCAATATATTCATATTCTTTTTCCGCTTCAGCTGAGTTTTCATATTCAATTACCAGCGGATCGCCCGAAATGAATTCAACAGTAATCGTCTCATCTTCCCGGTCAACCGAGTCAGCAAGTTTACAGTTTATCCAGTATATGATTCCTGAAGAACTTGTACCGGTACTTCCTGCGCCTGTAGTGGCGAGCTTTGTATGCATTCTCCTCAGCAAGACATCAATTGCTGCTGTCATATCGTTGACATCCGTAATTTCAATATTCTCTGAGGTGTTGTTTGTCCGATAAAATGAAAGAACATCATCAACTAATTTTACATAGTTGAGATTTAATTCGTCTATATTATAATTATCGACTCCATCCGATATTATCATAATTCATTATAACCCGTCAGCAAGATCTTCAAAATAAGTTTTAATATCTCCGGCTGTTGCAAATATTTCTGCAGCCGGGAACCATTTATATGCGAATCCTGCCAGCTGGTAGAATACAGTCTCATTATCTTCGCTGTCAACTACGTTTTTTGTCCTGACCACCGTATCCGAGACAGGGACATCATTTTCTATCAAGAAAACTGTGTCACCCACCTGATGGTCTGTTACCGTTAAAGTCCCTGTGTATTTCATATCAAGAATTATTTTTTGGTTTTTCTGCGTATCGGCCGTTACCTGTAGTGTCGTAGTCTTTGACAAATAATGTGATCACAAAAATACAGACCGCAATTACTTCGGCTTCCGGTAAATCAAGATTTGTATATTTGTTAAGGATTATCACAGCAGCGGACAAAGCACCTGCTAAAGTTGTTTTCCAGTTTATCATCTTTTATTCAAAAGTTTTAATTCTTCTTTTACTGCCCGAAGCTCAATCTCAATTGACCTCATCTGGTTATAGATATGTTCTATGTCTTTGAGATAAAGCAGACGGTTTGTTTCCACCTGAGCCTCAAGCTTTGTATAGGTAATAGTTAATCCGACTACAATTAAGACTATCTGAAGCAGTGATTTAAAATCCCAGTTATTCCAGAAGTTTGGCATTTGATTCTAATGGATTATTTGGATTATTCCTGCTCTACAGGCTCACCGATATTGAATCCAAGTCCAACCGCTTCTTTTGGTGTGATCTCTACACCGATAAATCCGGATATTGTAGTCACGCCTTCTCCAAGATCAGCATCTGCCGATATATCGATCTGTGCCGTTCCTACAGTTCCGTCATTAGATCCGAGTATTTCAAAGACCGTTTCATTTTCAGGATCTCTGAGAACCTTACAAACCTCTTCGTTCGAGCTGACAACACTTACGCTGCCCGGTTCTACCTGAGCGGGGTTTCCGTTTGAATCAACAGGGTTAAGCTGAACATTAACTTTTTGTGAGTATGACATTGATACCATTAGATCTTCTCCTTCTATTTTAATTTGATTAATAAATAATGTTACTTTGATTCTGCCTTTTGGCCTGCAGGAATAATAATGATTAATCAGAATCAGAATTATTCCCGCAAGAATTGAAATGAGGCAGAGAGTGGTCATCTCCAGCGGTACCTAAAATATACTTTGCTCTTCCTGGTTGCCGAATAAGTTCCTGCACTGGAGTATATCTGTAATTCATCAATATTTGAGTCAACAAGTTCCCATGTCTGAGGCAGTCCCGATGTTGCCGGTATAATAAGTACAGAGTCTATACTGCCGTTCTTAGTATTCCTCCATGACAGGGTCTTATATGCCGATGTATTGCCGTACCACTTACCGCGGGCTTTTAATGTATCTCCGACAGTTGAATTAGTAATTGTTATACCGAGCCATACTGCTGTTTTGCCGGGCCTGATAGTTGCAAGCGAATCTGTTTCACCTGTTACTGCAGCTGCGCCGACAGAGTCCAGCCTTGTGTAGTAAGGCGTTTGGGCTTGGAGTGATCCTGCAAATATCAGACCAATTATGAATGCTGCGATTAAATAAGACATCTTCATATATTATTCCTCCAATCCTTTCACTGCGAAATCAACGCTGAGTAATTCTTTACCGAAGTGGCAAAGCAGATCATTAACATCAAGCAAGTTGGTTTCATCCCATCCGGTTTTCAGCTCCATATATTTTGACAGGATAAAAGCCAGTCCCGGTCCGTAAAAGCCGACTATCTGGTTTTTATCTGAAGACTGCGGTACCAGAGCGGATATGAAGAACTTCATTCCCATAATGCTTAAGAATGTGCCGGTCTCAAGCTTTGCAATGTTATAAGCCATTGCATTTTTCACAACGTCGATGTTGTAAAAATCAGGAGCGAGGTTTGCAGATATACAGAATATTCTGTTTGACTTTGGAACTTTTAACTGATCTAACTCTGAGCTGATCGCTACGATCTCAAGCCATGTAAGAGTCGAGAATGGATCTATTGAGTTAGTCGTTGTCAGAGCTTCGGTTATAACCTGTTTGTCGAAATATTCCTGAAACGTAAGAGCTGCTGAGTTAATATACTCTCTTAAAAGCATCCCGTTTGATTCGAACTGACCGAGTATTTCATCAGCGAGCGGAATTGCGGCTTTACCAAGAGCGACGTTAACCATCGTTGTATCAGTTTTTGTCTTCGCACGGGAAGAATCAGTAGAAGATACACCGGCTGTGTTAACCGTCAGGTTAGCAAGCTTAGGAATATCCACACTGGATGCACCCTGTCGGACAAGACCGTCAAAAGCGCGGTTACAGTAGGAGTAGACCCCTTGTGTTTCAATCAGTCGCTGCACAACTGCTTCTGCTACAAGTGTTTTTGCGTATGCCATAGTTTAATTTATTTGAATTTTCTTTTTTAAAATCAGAACTGTATTACTTATCTAGAGACGGCACGTCCTTAAATCTCGCGCTGCCTTCTTTCAATTTTAATATCTCATCTTCTTTGAGTACACCGATAAATTTATCGGGGTCTCTGAGCACATCCTCATAAGTCACATTCGACAGCGCCGGATTTTTTAGATCGTTTGCATTTTGAAAGCGGCCTTTAGCAATAGTATCGCCGCCGGTTAAGTTTTTCTCAGGGATCGTATTCAGGACTTTCGCACATGCCTGGTAACTTGCCTTTGCAAAGTTTAAGAATTCATCTTTTTGCGCCGGAGTTATCTTGCCAAGCTCAACAGCATTGTCTACAAGCTTGACTGCTGCGTTATCGTTAGATTCCTGCAGATCTTTAATTGCTTTTGCTTCCGATGCTTTTATCTCTGTTATCTTCGTTTCTATCGAAGATGTTATGTCTGCTTCTTTAGCATCTTCAGGGATTGTAATGCCGAGAGTCTGCGCTAGCTTTTTTATATTTTCCATTTCCGTATTAAATTTTATTTTATTTTCAAATTTTTTGTTTGTCTTATTATCATAATCAAAATTCATAAGTGAAAAGCAAACTTTACCTTTCAATCGTGAATTATCGCTCATCTTATGATCTGCGTCCGGAAAACTTAAAGCCGGCAGACCTTTGACCGCAGGAATATTAGTTGCTCCGAGAGCCCAGAGATATGGTATTGCCTGACCTTCGGAATTAATCTCCAGATCGCCCATCTCCACAGAACATTTTTTGAATTCACCTGAGTTGAATAGTTCTTTCATCCACGGATATACTTCCGAGAAAGTCACATATAATTCTTTTCCTACCGCCAGCACTCTTTTTATCCATCCGCCTGATCTTGGTTCGGTAAAGTATTCCGGATGACCTATCCAGAACGGAGCTTCATGCACATTGACCGGATCATAGTTCTTCGCCACTTCAGCAATATAATTTTCATTATACTTTTTAGAGGGATCCATGTATGAAGGAATTTTCCCGCACTCGAAGACTTTGTAAAATATTTCGCCGTTTAATTCAAACATCGGGACAAAATTATTCAAAAGAACAAATCCATAAAAGCCTTAGAGACCTACATATAGCATTTAGGAATCATTCCATATAAGCGTTTTAATTGAATTACGATATTTGCACATGATTACAGAGATTAGAGATGACCTGGTAAATTTTTTGAGAGGACTTCCTGAGATCGCCAAAGCAAACATTTACAGAGGCGAACTTGAATCCGATGGTGAATGGCATCCTGTGATGCCGGCAGCATTTGTAAATTTTACAGTTATAAACCCAAAGGTTTATCTAAGCAATTCTAAAACAGGCAGGTATAAATATTCTGCTGAAGTTTATATCGCAGACAGAAACGACTGCGCTCCGGTTACTGAAGAAGTTGCTGTAAATTTAAATGATGCAAGCATAACGGTTGACGATGATATTTGGCAGATTAAAATAATCGAAATTTCACTGATTGGATACCTTCGTTCTGTAGAAGTCTGGAGGGTGAAAATTGAGCTCATCTAATTTCAACATAAATCGATTATGAGCGAACTTTGTCCGGGAGCTATATCAATTGATAGAGGTGTCCGGGAAAATGCCTTAGAATTAACCTGTGTGGCTTGTTTAAGCTTAGTTAATTTTATTAAACTTTTGTTTAAGAAACTTAAACAACTGTTTAAGAAACTTAAACAAATCTGTTTAAGAAACTTAAACAACTGTTTAAGAAACTTAAACAACTGTTTAAGATTATTAACCGGACTTAAACAAAACGTTTTTCCAATTTTTGACAACAGATTTTTCACTTAATATAAAAATGTATGGATTTTAGCAGTATTTTAAAGAATATTTCAGGCGGATTTTTCAGGAGAGAGCAGATCACAGCCGCGGAAGCTCCAAAAAAGAAAATATTTGATACAAGAGTGACCACTACAAAAAATACTTCAAATATTTACTCTCTTTATAGTGAAGAATTCAGCAGTCTGAGTATCGAGCGTTTGAAATATTATTTCGAGTGCTCAAGACTCGGGATGAATTTCTGGAAGTCATTACTGTTCGAAGAAATACGCAAACGTGATCTTCATATCTCCGGAGTGATCCAGACACGGAAGCGGACCATCATGTCGCAGCTCAGAAATAAGACGCTTGATCAGCTTGTGACTTCCGAATGGGATGAAGGCAAGAAATTCATAATGGATAACTTCGCCGGTATAAAGTTTGTTAATTTTCTATCTGATATTATAGAAGCGGAAATACAAGGCGTAAGCACCTTTGAAAAGATATTTAAATTTGATAAAGGGAAACTATACTTAAGTCAGATCCCACTTATACCTAACCATCTTTTACTTTACGATGACATCAACGATGTTTATCAATATCTCGATGCAGGCAGTAATGACGCAATGGCGCTTCGCACTGTTGGCACTACCAGTTTCCTTGACCGTATTGATCTCTCCCGGATTAGCACTATTGAAATAGCTCCGGAAAAATTACTTGAAGTTCACTCGCTTGACGGTAATTCACAGAACGGTTTTCAAAACGGGATGATAGATTCTCTAATCTGGTGTTATTTCTTTAAATCATTTACACTCAAAGACTGGGCCATATTCCTGGAACTCTATGCAATGCCTGCCCGGATCGGAAAGTATGATTCGTTAATGACCAATAAACAGGATTATGATAATTTTGCAAAAGCTGTTGAAAATTTCGGGTCTCTATACTGGGCGGTAATAAACAAAGATAATGATATAGATCTTGTGGATTCTAATAAAACCGCAAGCTCTCAGGTTTACGAAACGTTCATTAATTACTGGGATACGAAAGCAAGCATAAGAGTTCTCGGAAATAACATAACGGCGGAAGTTCAGAAACACGGCAGCAACGCAGCTCTGCAGACTGCAAAATCTATAAGTGATGAAATCGCAAATTCAGATATACTGCTTGTAGAGGATACCGTGAATGCTCTGATAGAATCTCTGATCAGACTGAACTATGCCAATCCTCCGGAGATACCTAAGTTTAAATTCCCGATTGAAAAATCATTAGCTGATCTGCAGATGAAATCGCAGATCTATGTTAATCTTGCTTCGATCGGGTTCAAGCCTGTTAAAGAATCAGTCGAGGAAGAATTTGACATCGAGCTGGAAGATGCTGTTCCTGTTAATGCGGAGGAAAAAATAAAAGCCCGTGAGATCTTAAAAGCCAAAGAAGAAAAAGAAAAAGCCGACAAGGAATATATCGATGAATATCTTGAAGAGCTTTGGCAGATAAATAAAAATAACGAGGAGGAATAAATGGCATATTCACTGGAAGCAGATTTTTTAAAACGAATTTCGAAAGAGGTCTATGATGAGCTGACAGCACCGGTCAGCGGTGACGGACTTACAGCTGAAGATATTATTGAAGATGCGATAGATACAGCTGACAACACGATTGATTCATATATCAGCAGCGCGGTTAGTACCGTTCCTCTTGATGAACCTACAAAGATGATCACTCAATGCAGTGTTGACATATCAATATTTAATCTTCATTCAAGAGTCCAGTATGACCGGATACCTGAATGGGTAAAAGACAGATATGATGCATGCATCAGCTGGCTGAAAGATGTTCAGTCCGGGAAAGCAAACCTCGGGCTTAGTGAAGCTGAAGAAGACGAAAGAGTCGATAAGACAGTATACGGTTCTGAAGAGAGAAGAATGTACCGCAATAGTTTTTAAGGGATAACTCATTTAAAGAAAATATTTTATGAACCTCAAGCGCGGGAAGAAATATATTGAAGATATACGCCGTCTCAAAAGTCTTAAGTTAAAAGATAAGCCTGCATATATGGGCTTTAGGCAAACGGTTATGAAAGAATATAATATTTCACAAAGAACTTTATACAGGGATATGAATGAAAGAAAGACACCGGGGCTTAGAAAAACCCGGAACGATTCCGGAAAGCTAAAAAGCAAAATGAGTCTTACTCAGCAGAGAATTATGTCTGAAGCGATGGAATCAGGTTTGAATAAAAAGGAAGCTGTCCGCTTAGCAGTTGAGCGGGCGAATAAAAAAGTATCTTCCCGGGTTGCCTCCAGGACCAAGCCGATCAGCGTCAGTTCCACAAACTTCGATGACAATATTAAACCGTTTTTAGAAAAATTATGCGGCTATGATCTTATGAGTCCAAAATCCGCCATTAAGCTTAAGTTCGGTAAATTGCCATTTAATGTGGGTAAGGAAGATCTCGCTGATATAGTATTAATCCTTACAAACGCTTATAACAGATCAAATCTCGACAACTCCATTCCTCTGGACAAAAATGAACTGTTTCGAAAAAAAATATTTCAACTTTTAGAATACAGCATTAAGCTTGCCGAAGAGGGCTGCGATTTAAAATCACTGGAGTCAATAACCCGGATGTATAATTCGATTCAGGAAGATCACGATCTCGGTACCGACTTTGAATTAGTTTATAAAATATGCGCTACACTTAAACCCGGAATATCGCGCACGGAAATAATTTCCCTCATAAAACAGTTTGCGAAAGGAGAATAGGATGAGCTCGCTTCTTCAGCAGGCACTAATGGAAGAGAAAAGGATTCAGCTTGAATCAAGGTTCGGTCTTAAGAAAACAGGAACACGATTAGACGAGCTGAACATTATTCTTCCCAACTACAAACCACAGGAAAAGCAAGCGCATTTTCACCTTGCTGCTCAAAGGCAAAAAGGAATTAAAGGAGGTTACGGATCCGGAAAGACTTATGCATTTATTGCTGAAGCAATATTACTTGCTTACGTTAATAAGCCAATTCCAATTGTCATATCATACCCGACTGAAGATTCAGCAATTGCTTCAGGTCTGCCTGTGCTAAGATCACTGTGCAAGGATAATGACATCGAGTTTAAATGGACGAAAGACAGCGGAAGTTTTAACATGATATTCGGAGCAGGCAATGATAACATCGGCAAGATAATTCTTATCGGTCAAAAGTTTTTTAAAGGTGTAACTGTTGCAGCTGTCGGACTTGATGAGCCGTTCTCACAAAAAAAAGAAACTTACGAAAATTTGATCGCCCGGGCAAGATCAGGTAAAGCTGTCAGACAAGAAATATTCTGGGCGGGGACTCCGGAGCCTGAGAGTATGGAGTGGGGATTTGAATTCTTTGAAAGAGACAGCAACGATAAAGATTTGTTTACGATCACTGTTCCCACCTATGAGAATCAGTATCTGTCTAAAGGATATTTGAAATCCCTGGAGAATACTTTTGATGCCAAGACAAAGGAAGTATATATGATGGGAAAATATATGTCCTTGTCTCAGGGGAAAGTTTATTATGGTTTTGACCGGGAAAAGAATGTCCTTAGTGCTGATGACATTGATTATAAATTATCAGATAAGTTAGAATTAATAATAAGCTTTGACTTTAACGTTGATCCAATGACAGCTGTTGAAGTATTGATCCGCGAGAACAAACTATATCAGCTTGATGAATATCTTATTCACTCATCTAATACAGAAGAGCTCTGCCAAAGTATAATTACTAATCTCAAAAGCAAGTATGATGTGAAGTGCCTGAGCCTGATCATAACAGGTGATGCTTCAGGGCGTGCCAGGAAAAGTTCAAGCTTCGGCAAATCAGATTACATGATAATCAAAGAATGGTTTTTGAATTCCGGGATTAAATTTACTTTTGCGGTGCCGAATGAAAACCCGGCTGTAAGAGACAGAGTCAATTATACGAATAAACTCTTTGAACAAAAAAGATTTTATGTATGTGACAACTGCAAATGGAGTATCCGGGACCGCGAGCTTGTGGGCTGGAAAAGATCTTCATCTAATATTGAAGGATTCCACATTGATAAATCTAAAAAAGATTTGTCACACCTTTCTGATGCCGGCGACTATGCCGCATGGAATACTATGACAATTACTAACGAAGAACTTCAGGAAAGAGGTAAAGTAATTGTCGGCAGAAGGGAGAAAAGATATTGAACTTAAAGGTTTATCTGATCATAGGTGAATCATTGTCAAAAGGTATAGACAAAGCATACCGCAAAGGAATTGCTTCGATAGTAAAGCTCAACAAAAAAGAGATCCTCCGTCTGTCTGACGATCCGGAACTATTCAAAATAAATTATACCGGCACTGACAAGATTGCTTTGATGAATTTCAAAGTTGAAGCGTTTACCGTTGCCGGAGTGATGAGCTATGAACTGGAAAATAAATTAAAGAAACTTGCAGCAGAGCTGCAGGAAGGAAATCATCCGCTTGCAAAAGGTGAAAAAGATATTAAGAAGGTCTGGGTAGCTGAGGCATATAACATTATGGCAGATTATATCCCAATCCCGGATATGCCGGCGCCGAGATTTCTTAATACAAACCTGCGTACTGCAATGCAGTCATCTTATCACGCTGCACAATATATACGGCTTCAGGATGATTCTGTAAAAAATTTATATCCCGCCTATCAGTATAAAACATTAAATGATAACAGAGTCCGCGAAGAGCATCTGAGTCTTCACGATATGATCTGGAGAAACGATGATCCGGTATGGGACAAGATCTGGCCGCCGAACGGATGGAACTGCCGGTGTTATGTAACTCCTCTCAATCAGGAAGAATTTGATAATTCAGCAGTTCAGCCAAGAACTGTGACAGAAGAGAGAGTAAACGAGATTGTAAGCCAGGGAAAGATCGGGAAAGACTTTCAGAAAAATCCCGGCAAGACTATGAGTATTTGGGGAGGATGGCTGAAAGCAAAAGTTAAAACTCTTCCTATAGAAATTGCAAATGAGATTCAGAGCCGGGCAAGTACGAGCTATGGAACTTCAAAAAATTTCCCTAAAAGAATGCCAAAGCCGTTAGTTAATGCGGTCCCGGATTTTGTGTTTGATAAAATATCTGATAATGTTACATATAAATTTGGGAAGGGCAAGAGTTCGCAATACAGTTATACAAATAAAGTATTAACGCAGGCAGAGAAATGGGGAAGACAGTATAGCGAGAAAGTGCATATAAATGTTTTTCAGCACGAAATATCTCATGCAATTCATTTTGAAAACAAATTAAGAACCCCTTCAGAAACCTCAAGCGAGACAAACATATTCCTCACGAACGCCAGGAGACTGGTAGATCAGCAAGTTAAGGCTAGATCGGAATATTTTAATAATAAATACAAGAGAGGTAGAGACAGAAGCAGTCAACCGATTGAAGTAACCTATGAAGAGGCTGCAATGGCAGACTGTATCAAAGCTGTTACCCGTACATTTGGCTACGGTCACTCGGATAATTATTTCGCAAGAAAGTCTTTTCGAGATTATGAAATTCTCGCTAATACCGGTCAAATGTATTTGGAATATGTCCGCACCGGGAAATGGAATAGATTTTTAGAACGGGATTTTATAGATTTAATCCCAGAGATAAAAAAATACTGGAATAAAGTATATGGCAAAAATTATTAATTTTCATATTGAAGCTGGTAGTAAGTTAATGTCATTAATTGATGATTACCTGAACGAATTCCCTAATGACGAAGATTTCATTGACACCTGCAACGCCGTATATGGAATTGACTTTGACGAGTTGGAAGAATTGCTTACAAAGAGAAAACCCGGTCAAGGGATACGCATCTATGAAGAGGTTGACAATATTGCTGTTGACTATCAGCAGCTTGAAATATACGACAAATGAATTCACTCCAAGAAATCCAAAACCTTCTTAACAAAGTTATCCAGGAAATAAAAGTCAAAGGTCTTAAAGCAATTGAGATTGAAGCTGTAAAGTCGATCCGTAAAAACTTTGAAGTTGGCGGACGCCCGAAATGGACTCCTTCGATGAAAAAAGGTAAATTAATAGGGACGAAAACTTTACAGGTGACAGGAGCTCTAAGTCAAATTTCTGCAGTAAGAGATGATGCAAATTCAACTGTTACTTTATCCACAAGCCCGCTTGCAAGAGCTTATGCGCGTATACATCAGGAAGGCGGAACAATAACTATGCCGGCAAGGACATCAGCACGTAGGACTAAGAATGACGGACGGTCAGTATTTGCATCCAAGAACCGCGATACAGGAAAACGTAAGAAAGTGGATGTGAGTTTTAGCACGGGGTATACAATAAAAATTCCGGCAAGACCTTATTTGGTTATCCCGCCGGAAGATCATTCTAAAATATTAGAACAGGTTAAGAAGGCAATAAATCTGTAGTTTATAAAATCATAAATTAGTTTTTCATATATTCATCTTTTTTTCTCTCAAGCTCCATTAAACGAAGTTTACTCGTCCTTGTAAACAAATAAACCAAAGAGACTATTGTTACTCCTCCAAACACACTTCCTATAATTGGCATGCCGCTTAATATTATATATAATGATCCAAGGATTAAAATTAAAGCTAGTATAAAACCAAACCAAAGTCCTTTCTTTGAATTAGCAACATTAGAATCAACTGTTTTTGATTCTATGTCTATTCTGTGTATTGTTTGTTCCTTTACCAAATGCAGCAATTCTTTTGTTATGCCTGGCGAAATAATTTCAAGACGGTCTAATATATCCGGATGTGGTAATTGACCTTTATAATATTCGATTTTTTCCCCATAGATTGTAAGCTCTTTTTTAGATGGAGTTCCCCCTTGCTGATGAGTCTTAGTAATTTTATTCCTTCGGTTCATTCAACTGTTTTTTTTCAATTATTCTGAAAGAACTTTCGAAATCATCGTAAATGGCATTCCAGTCATTTTTTAGTGCGATTGAATCTGCTTCTTCCGGGGAGTCGCTAAAATTATAATCCGGGAGCGAACAGGCAAAGTCAAAAATCCTTGACATCCCCTCAAAGAAAGAAGGCTGTGCCAATAAAAATGATGCTCTAAACATTTTAATTATTTAATTTGATTATATGTTTGACAATAATAAACATTGTTGTTACAAAATAAAATTCATTTTCAGCTGAATAATTTATTTTGTTCTTTATCTTTGTTGGGTCCGTTTATCTCGGGCTCAAACGACTTGTCGACAAATGTTCCATACGGAATTTCAGTTTCCTGAGTTTTCCATTCATGCCGGCATTTCTTACAGCGCCTTGATCGAAGGATAAAGGTCATGTATTTCCTAACGTCGAATACCCGCGAATATTTAAATCTGCATTTAGGACATCTCATCTGATTTTATCGAGCTCCCTTTTTTTATTTCCAAAAAGTTTTGCTGTATATTTCCATTCGTCCAGAGTATCCTCCTCTTCTTGTGACTTAGGTCTGTACTTCCTGATTAAAGCCATAAAAAGCGGATCACTTATAATGGATTCAAAGTGATCATATGCAAACCGTTTTATAAGCTTTGCGGTTTCTGTATTGTAATTCTTGGGGTTGTTTAAAACACGGCTGACGTAGACTTCAGAGCAGCCGCACATTACTGCAATGTTTCTTTGAGTAATTTTTCTTCGCACGCTTTAGGTTCCCAGTTTTAGATTAATTTAATAGATTGCGCGTTAGATATATTAATTGCTTTTATTGATCCGTCATCTAATCTCAGCTGTATCCGGTCGGATCTGCAGAACGTAAGCTTTCCGTAAAATATATCCTGATCAAAAGTTATAACGCGCAGCGTACTGTTCATCCTTAGTTTGTCGGCGAGAATAAGTCTGTGAATTGTTTCACGGTTGATTAAACCGTTAGTAAGTTTTTGTCCGTACATTCTCTGATATTTAAAATTAGAATAGAGTTAACTGTTTTTTTGTGACCGTCCAAAGAGATACCTTTCTGTTTGTCTTGCTGCTTAGCATAGAGCCGGCAAACTCGACATACCCCATATCCCTCAGCTCGTGAACCCGGGCCGTGATAGAGTGAACATATTTTCCTAACACAGTGGCGATTTCCTCTGTAGTAGTTCTGCCGGCTGCTCTGATCGCATTGTAGACCTCCGCCTGGAGCTTGCCAAGCTCAGGCAGAGTTTCCTTTAGAGATTCATTCCGCAATTGCTCTGACGAATATCCTCCTCTTGTTTTCATAACCAGAATGCGTCTCTTAATCTTTTCAAAATTCTGTACCGTGCTTTTATTTTATCATCTTCTGTTGCCGGTCTGACTATCCTCCATGTATCGCAGTTAATTATACATACAGGTTTTTTCTCTTTCTCTTGTTTTATGAAATATGTCCGGGTAAAAGTAGATGCGTCTAATTTCATGCTACATCCTCCAGTTTCCTTGCTTCTTTCGAAAAGACATCAATAAAAAAGTTGTCTTCCTGAAAAATGTGAACTCCAAGCTTTGCAAGCTGATCAGGTTTTAAGCCTGAGGAAAGAATTGCGTTCTTGTCAATCTCTTCCTTTACACGCATAAATTCATCTTTGAATTTTTTCGAACTTTTTATTACTGATTTTACCGCTTCCCATGTAAATCCTTTCAGCGTTTTCAATGCGCCGGTACCTTTGCGGAATCCTACGATGCCGTAATTAAGCTCTCTGCTCCTGCTCTCATCGAACAAAGTTTTATTCTGCTCGCAATATAACTGAACATCTCTTTCAAGACCGATCTCCTCGGATTTCATACGCTCGATGATCGGCATTGAAGCCTCCTGAGCTTTCAGGATCTTCTCGTTTAAAACGTTTTCTTCCTGTGATACTTTATTGCGTATCACCGCTATTGCCTTCAGCGCAGTATCGACTTCCTCCCAGCTCTTAAGAGTAGTCCTCTGATCTGTTTGTGGTTTTGTCTTAGCCATTTTTATTATTATTTGGTTTATAAAAATTAATTTCCGAATACTTCAATCTCTAAGCGTCTTAGTCGCTGCTCTATAGTCATAGGTGTTGGCGGGGGAGGCGGAGATCCGCCGCCTTTCGTTAATGTAAAATTATCAACAACCTGTCTGTTTACATTTATGAACCTGCAGTTTAAAGAGTCCGGATAAATAGTGAGAAGCTGAGCTCCCCAGTTATCCAGATACTGAATTATTGAACCGCTTCTGGAAGTGTATAAGAATGGATTTTTGTGATCACCACCGAGCCCGTTAACTGTAATGGTTAGACTATCAATGTTCAGGCGTTCGTACAAATGGTTGTGACCGGTCATTAATAAATCTGCACCCCACTTTTTGAAATTCCACCGGAGGATATGATAAGTATCCAAGTGTTCGGCGGATGTCGATGAGTATGGAGGATGGTGCATGATAACTATTTTCCACTTGGCAGTGGAATTTATTAATCTGCTCTTCAGCCAGTTTGCCTGGACAGAATTACTGTCAATCCCGTCCGGCTCAAAGTTGAACCTTCCCATGACCGTGCCTGATCCGTATGCAGAGTTCACAATAAAGAACTCTACTAAATCGGAATTACCGATTTTGGAATTATAATATCTTAAATTACCGCTTAGTCTTGACAAGGTAATAGCTGATCCAAAGTACCAGTCCCATGCTGCAAACGAAGAATTGTAACCATCATGGTTACCAAGAGCCGGCAGGAACCGGTTAGTGTCCTGGGATCCGGAATATAATCTTCCGTCAGCTCCGGTATACTTATAGGTGCCTTTGTAGTACCTGATGAACTCGGAATAATATTTCCCGATGTTTCTGTCAATGGTCCCTTCTGATCCGTTTGGATAGTTGTTGTCACCAACGGTTACTATCCTGATAGGATTGAAGCTCTTAACTAACTCGGCGACCATTCCCTCCTGAGGAAGATCAGATCCGTAGTCACCGATCACTGCAACTTTGACCTGAGACTGGACAGAACTTGCTAACATAAATAATGCTAATATTATGACGAGTTTTCCATTTAAAGTTAGTACAGCAATATTTTTTTTGCAGACCTTTAAAGATTGTGTTTCAATTAAATTTTTCTTCCTCTCGTCTAATTTTTTTCTTAATGCCTTTTTCTGGGCTTTATAATTCTCTAATCTTTCAAGCGGATCAGGGACAGAACCAAGCCCCTTGCTTATATTGTTATTTTTTTTCATGTTAATTATTTATTTATATTTGAATAATATTAATCTAAGTTTCTGACTGCCGAGTTCAATATTGGGATACATCCGGTATATAATATTTTTGCACTCTGAAACAGAGTATCCTGTATCCAGATAGGCAATGAACATGCTCAGCTGGTCAAGATAGAATGCTTTTATATCCATTATTTCGGCGACACCTTTTACCTGCAAGTCTTTACCAGACCTTAGGAATACTTTATATTCATCTCCGACTCTGTAAGTATCAGACATCCTTATAGATGTGAAGCACTTGCAGTCTAATTTGTTGTTCCAATTATATGTAAAAACGATTTCTTTCATTTTGTCTGCCTCTGATTTCTTTTTTTGATTTTGTCTAATCTCTTTATAACTTTATCAGCATCAGCTTTTGACATGATCATATAAAGTTTTTGTAGTTTTGAATTCTGAACTTCCCAGACTGACATTCTATTCCTTCGGTCCGGCAATACTCCCAGGATAAAACTAAATGTTGCCTCAGGTGACCATTCAAAATCATACTTCGTTATTTTTATTATTGCCTTACGCTGTCCGACTGACATTACTTTGCTTTTGTCTTCTGATTTCAATTCCTTCAGCGTCCTTAATAGTTTGTCATAAATATTTTTTGCCTCATCAATAGTAAGCAGAGTAACAGAAGGCGCAGGTAACGGGAACATGGCAGTGTTAGGAGTCCGGGACAGAAACGCTTTGTCAATTTCATAACTCAGGACTGACTTATCACCGCAGATCTTAATGCTCAGAGCGTGAAGCTTAGCGTTTAGAAATGACCTGTAATCCGCATATCCCTTATATCCTTTATTAGTCTCCATTACTCTTTCCCCCTGTATTTATCTTTAAGCTCTTCCATCGCCCAGATTACTGCCATAGCCGCGCGGAAGACTCTGTCATACCAGCGTGCAGAAGTAAATTCATTAATGATCTGAGGCATGTCACTTTCTGATTCTCTCTTTAAAATTTGGACTTTAAATGAATACTGCATTATTCTACCTCCAGTAATTTTTTTAAATGATTATCGAAAAATGGTCTTGTAACTTTGAATACTACATCATAATGCAATTCCGGATTTGCCTGGTCACGAACTCTAAATGTCAGCTCTACACGCCCCCGAGTTTCAGAAGCATCAAGTAAACTTAAGCCGGTGATCGAAGTTGCCTGTGATATATTTGCGTAATGACGGATCAGAGAATTTAGTACTATCGTTACTTTATGCTGCTCCATTTACTTTTCTCCTTTTTGAGTTTGCCGTTTCAAAAATCACTTTTAAATAAGTATCGAAAAAATTTTCTTCTAACGTCCAGATCACGCTGTCTACCGGCTGCCGGTAATAAAACATGATCACAATATTACCGAGATGGTGCTGAGTTTCATAGTTAGAACAATAATCCAGATCTTCCAATATTCTTCTTAACAAACTAAACGGTCTCATCCTCAGCCACCCTCCCTTCCTGCATTTCCCTTTTCCGCTTAATGTTTCCTCCGTCTCTCGGCAGCAGGTTATTCTTCGCCGGCTTCCCGTAATATTTCGCGGCGCTCCATAATTCTTTTTTGCATTTCTGCCAGCATCCGCTCCAGTCTGCCGTCTTAGTGAAATAACTGATCTCACCGTCCATCTTTACACGCATATAAGCGTCGAATTTATATATGTATATTCGCCCGATTTTAAGCATGAGATACTCCGTGTTTAATTTTTCTGAAAGATTTCTTTAATCTGCGTAAGCTCGCCAAGCAGTTCCGGATTCAATTTTTTTACCATTCTCCTTATACCTCTTAACTCCATCAGCAGCGCATGACCGGTGCTGTTCAGTTCTTTATATTCCTTTTTAAGTTTCATCAGTTTTTTTACCTGGTCAGTTTCTTTAAGGAGTCTCTGCAGATCTTTGATCTCTTCCTTGCGCTCATCAGCCTTATCATAGCATCGGAGAGCTTCAGCTGTGATAGTCTGGACTTCTGATATTATTACTTCTTTTTGTTTCTTTGCCGGCAGCTGCTCTAAAGTCGCTATCACTACCGAGCCGTTTCTGTTTGGTATGTTACTCATTGTTTTTTCTCCTTGCCCGAAGGCGGTTAATTAATTGAAATGTTAAAGCTTATTTAATATCTTTGTAAAAAAAAAATTGTATGCCAAGTTATAAGTATATACAATGGTGTCAAATAATTTATGAGGAAATAACCGAAACGCTTTCAAATGACGAAAAAACTCTGATGAGTAATACATTGAAAAGCTTAACTCCCTCAGAGTATCTTGAGAAAGAGAAGTCCTTAAGGAAAGACGTCTGGAAATTTTTGAAAGCCACTCCTGCTCAGAGGAAAGCGAACAAAAGCTGGAATGAAACTCCCGGGCATTCCGTGCTTCTGAAATATTTTGCCTTGAAAGATCTTTTAATGGGCTACAGGTTATTAAAATCTCTTGAAAGTCTTCCTCAGCACGGCGGATACAGAGAATTGATTTCGCACTATTCGGTAGAGGCCGCTTACCTGAGAGAAGCTCCAGTTCCTGTGGAATTAAATTATTTCCCGGCTGATTTTTCATAAACTCCAGCCCTCCCCCTCTATGGTCAGCTTCATTGTATCTTTGGAATCGCTGAAAGTAAGCTCTGTCACCGGCTTACCGCCTGTTATATCCGCACATACATTTTTAATAAATTCAGCAATCGAATTCAAAGGCGTATTCTCGTTGATCTTATCCATGCGGGCAAGAAGCTGCTTCCTGACGTTCAGGGCATTGCCATCTATCGTGATGTGAGTGTTAACGATCGGGATTAATTCAGGGAACTGAAGCAGAGCTGTTTCAAGCAGTTTTTCTTTGAGTTTTCTTGCGAGCTGTTTCTTTTGTGAATTACCTTTATAAACAAGTTGCTGTCTTTCCCAGCCCGGAAGATCTCTTACAGAATGCAGCGTAGTTACATACTGACCGCGCTCATAACTCTCGCCTGTGATATTATCAGTGAATGATTCCGATGCATAAAGATCCATCGAAGACAGATTTGTCGGAAGCACTGATGTAATGAACTTTCTTCCCTCAAGAGCAGGGCAGTAATCAGCCGGCTGGTAATCAATCCTGACACCGCTGCGATTGACCGAGATCCTTCCTTTGAAAGTCCTGACTTGTGAATCATCCATTAGCGCCCACCGGATCGATCTTTCGTCCATTGCGTATGGGGCGAAATCTTTAAAGTGCTTTTCAAACAGATCATTTGTGGAAGTCCTGTAAGAAATTCCCTTTATAACTTTCCGTCTGATACGATTTACACAGTCCCCTGTAAGATATGCATCTGCTTTATTTATATACTCTTCCACCAGGTGATCACAGTCTTCCGGCATCAGACGCTTACCGGAGTTTCTTACTTCATCACGCGATCCGCCCACATAATTCTTATACCATACATCAAGCTCTTTTTTAATGTGACGGTTAAATAATTCGATGTTAGATTTGTGAGTCGGTTCATAAGCTGCAACAGGAAGGTATTCATTTTCAAAGTAACCGGATCCGGAACACTGGAGCTTTACTTTACCTGTGAAATTACAAAGTCTTTCAGAGTATCCTATGCCGTTATCAAACAAATATCCTTTTTTAGGAAGACCGACCTTTAGCATACTTTGCACCAGGACATTAACTACATCCTCACTGTTCGGCTCGCGCGGAAGTATTACCCAGCCGACCGGCATCATTGTAAGCATCTCAATAGCAATCCAGTACCATACCTTGCGAAGCTCCCACTTTTGTTTTGCATCGTTGTAATACCATGATCCCGCCACGTCAGCTTTACGGTCATCGAATGCAATGTAATCCATAAATTCTATATCGTCAGTAAATGCGCCCTGGACTTTTGCAAGACCTTTTAAAAAAGTCTTATGATCATTAGCAAAGTCCCAGACGCTTTTATATGGAGCCAGAAAGTTTCTTACATATCTGTAAAGAGTAGGCTGAGGTATAGCTGCGATCTCATAAAGAGATTCATTAGCTCGTGCAAGCTCCTGTATCCGCGTTGTAACGAACCGGTAATTCTGCTCTCCCAGTTTCATATAAAGATGACCTGCCATAGCTTCGATCTTATCCTTTGTAGCCGCAAGTATCGGATTTCTGGCTGTGCCGGAATCTTTTCTCAGCTTGTGATATACAGAGCGCTTACCCTCCGCTATGCCATACAATGTGCGTCCGCTAAGACCTTTGATCTTTATACCGGTTGCCTGCTCATATTCCTTTATTCTCTTCAGAGCTTCTCTGATATAGAGCTTGCCGCATTTACCGACATAGGTCCTTATTTCGGATTTGAATTTCTCAGGAGGCAGAAGATTTGATGCGTCCGACTTTATTTCCGGCGGCGCTATTATGTATCGCTTGCCATTGATTTTTTCTGAGGCTATAATATTACGGTTGATTAATTCTTGCACCCATCTCTTCGAGATCTTATTTGCTGCAGAATATTTTTCAATATGTATCATCCAAGTATCCTCCTGTAAGCAGACTCAATTTTTTTTAGTAGCGCAGCGGAAGGTTTACGTCTGCCGGCTATTATATTGGATAGGTGGAAGCGGGATATACCCGCATGTTTCGCAACATCCCCTTGCGTAGGTCTTTTCTTGATCCTGTCGTTAAGAGATTTTAAATTTTTATTTTCGCTCATTTAATTTATATTAGGAAAATTAAGTTTTTCAAAAATAGTTTTAATATTAAAACTTGTCAAGTGAAAAGTTTTAATATTAAAACTTTATATTTTAAAAGATATATGGACGTATTCAAAGACAGGATAAAAAAAATTCGCGGGGATCTGACGTTTGAGCAATTTGCTCAAGAGCTTTCTAAATCTGGGATTCCGTTTGGGAAAGGTAATGTTTGGCGATATGAAAATGATGCAAACCTAAATCCAAGTTTTGGTTTTTTTTACGCAGTCGCAAAAAGATTAAATGTAAATTTAAATTGGTTAATTACTGGAGATGGACCGATGTTTATTAACTATAATTCCTCAAAATCTGAGAAGAGTTCCAAAATGGCTTCCGAAACTTCCAAAACTCCCGACCGTCGCGAGCCAAAAACATCAAAAGCAGTCAATAAAAGCAATCAGTAAAAAAGAGGTAAGTTATATTTTGCCAAATAAAGTGAACGCGCCTTTAAAAACAAATCAGAAATGAGGTTTGGATTGCCAAATAATTTGAGTCATTTCAGTAATGTTAGCGTTTTGGTTTGAAAATTGAAAATTTTACTTGATAGATAAAACGATTCAAAATTAGAGTTGGAATGATCCCGTTTTACAGGAGATTTTCACTTCAATATTCTTAAAAACTAAATCCTCTTGCATGAAAAAAAATATACATGTTTTAATTGCTGCATTAAGTGTGATACTGATTTCCATTAATTCAAATATCTCAGGACAGACTTCTGCCGAAAGGGATGTTTTATTAAAAAAAATATCGGAGCTTAAAGAAGAAACTAAGGTGAAGTCATTAACAGCAGGTATAAAAAAAGGTGATGAAGAAATTCTGACCATCGCGCTCGGAGAATCAATGACTTCCGTTCCGGCTTCAGCGGATATGCATCTCCGTATAGGTGGGGTGTCTGAGATATTTTTCGGCACTCTGCTTATGATACTTGCCGATAAAAGTCTGATAGGTCTTGACGATAAGATTTCTAAATGGATGCCGGATTTACTTGCTGCAGATAAAGTAACTCCCGGAATGCTGATTAAAAATACCGCAGGATATAAAGATTATGTTCTCAATAAAGATTTTATTGATCTGGTCACGAAAGAGCCGTTCAGAAATTTCAGCAGAGAGGAAATTATTGCTTATTCAGTCAGCGGCGGCGAACTGAATTTCACGCCGGGCACAGATCAAAAATATTCACACACAGAATTTACAATACTGGGAGAAGTAATCGAGCGCGCTACCGGAAAAAAAATGCATGAGCTTTATGAAGAATATATTTTCCTTCCAATGAATCTCAGGAATACCGGTTACTGTCTTAATTCAGAACTTCCTTCACCGGTTCTTCACGCATACAGCTCCGACCGCGGGATATATGAGGATGCAACATTCTGGAATCCCGGGTGGACAGGGGATTCGGGGCCTTTATTTTCAAACCTGTATGACCTGCTCAAATTCGCGCGCGTATTCGGGAAGGGAAGTCTTCTTACTTCCGAGTCGTTTGAAAGACTCATAAGCAGACCTGACGGAGCAGGAAATCCTGATCTCTATTTTGCTTCGGGTTTCATATTCGCCAACGGATGGTACGCTCAGAATCCCAGCTTCAACGGCTACAGCGGTGCATTCGGATATCTGCCGGAAGATGATATAACAATAATTGTATATACCACACAGTCAGAGGATCCGGGATCTGATGCGCAGGCATTTAAAATATTTAAGGAACTTGTTAAAATTGTCAGTCCGGATAAAGTTATTAATTTCTGAATGAACCTATTATTATATAGAACGGCTTACGGAAAAGTTCAAAAAATTAGCCTGCACACTTGTAGCCGTTAATTAACTTCACCGTTTATGGTCTCAGTCTGCTGTTACTTAAAAAATTTATGAATTTATTTAATCTGAGCAGGCGAGATTAACAACCCCTATAACACTTTTATATTATTTCAGCACTACAAATTTCTTTACTGCATAAAATTCTCCAGCTTTAATTCTGTAAAAATATACTCCGCTTGACAGACTGCTGCCGTCAAACTCAACCTGATATGATCCCGGACTTTGGTTTTCGCTTACAAGAGTTGTCACTTCTTTACCCAAAATATCAAATACTTTCAGAGAAACAAATTGGGATTTTGGTAATTGATAAATGATTCTTGTCTTTGGATTGAAAGGATTTGGATAATTTTGAAACAGAAAATAATTTTCCGGGATATTCTCGCTTATAATATTCACTGCAATAAATCCTCCTCCGTTAATTGTTTTGAGCACAGCTCCGGTAACTCCGACTATGTAACCGGTGTCATAATTATTCGGGAAACAAACAGCTGTAGTCTGATTATTATAAGGAGTGTTAAGTTTGTTCCAGCTTTCGCCGCCATTCGTTGTCTTAAGAAGATAAGATTCGCCGTAGCTACCACCCGTAACATAACCAAACAGATTGTTGAATGGAAAACAAATTCCGTATGTATTTATATCTGTCAGATATGCTGTCCAGTTAGTTCCGCCATTAGTTGTCCTAAGAATTTTTCCCGCCCATTCAACTGCATAACCATTCTGATCATCTGCCGGAAACTGAATATCAACAATACCTGATACTGAAGCTGCAGTTTGCTGGATCCAGTTTAATCCACCGTTGGTAGTTTTATAAATTCTTCCTGAAGACCCTGCTTCACCGGCTACGTATCCAGTTTCATTATTGTCGGGAAAACTTACAGCATTGAGAAATATGGGCGGTGAACTCAACTGTTCCCAGTTTTCTCCGCCGTTTGTTGTTTTAAGAATTACCATGTCGCCTGAAATATATCCTGTATTTACATCTGAGGGAAAATCAATATCACACAGCTCAGAGCCTGAGAATACAATTTGCCTTACCCAGTTCTGTCCTCCGTCCGTGGTCTTAAATATTCTTCCCGTTCCGCCAACCACATAACCCGTTTCATTGTTAAACGGAAATAAAATTTCCCGGAACATTACAGTATTGCCGTCAGCAGACTGCGGTATCCATTCACTTCCGGCGTTTGTTGTTTTCATTATTATACCCGAGCCGCAGATATAACCCGTTTGACTGTTTACCGGAAAACAAACTGATTCAATCCATTTTATATAACCTTTTCTTATGCTGTACCATGAAATACCTGAGTCTGTTGTCTTTAAAAGTGAACCTATCATTCCGGCAGCAACAGCAGAATTTGCATTCATAAATGATACCGAATACATGAAGTTATTAGTCGGTTCCGGTACATTGTATCCGGTCCAGTTAACTCCTCCGTTGGAAGTTCGCATATAATATCCGAATGTACCTACTGCAACTCCGGTCTGATCATTTTCATAAAAATCAATTGAATAGAATTGAGCATTTGAGCCGGACAATTGTGAGGTCCAGTTATTTCCACCGTCGGTTGTTTTAAAAATTTTACCTGGATAACCGGTTACATAACCTGTCTGACTGTTTTGAGGAAAACATAAATAATACAGAGTACCTGTCAGACCCTGACTCTGATTTAACCATGTTAATCCGCTATCTGTGGTTTTCAGAATTATCGCATTATCATTGCTGAAAACCCTTCCGCAAATAAATCCGGTACCGCTATTATCCGGAAATTCTATATCATTGAAAATACCATTTATTGCGGTATTCAAAGGAAGCCAGCTATCTCCTCCGTTTACTGTTTTATAAATGAATCCCAGAGTATCCGTCGAACTAACACCTGTTAAGAAACCTGTCAGTGCGTCTGCCGAAAAATCTACACTAAAATAAACATCATTAGTATTAAAGGATTTATCAGTCCATGTCAGTCCGTCGTTCGTTGTTTTAATAATTGTACCGTCGTACCCGACTGCAAATCCAATACCCGTCTGTTCGCTAAAATCTACAGATGACAGTCTGCTGTATGTGCCGGATTTCAGTATTGTCCAGCTTTCGCCTGCATCTGTTGTTTTCATCAACATGCCTGCATCACCTGCCGCATAACCTGTAACACTGTTAATGAAAGTTACTGAATTCAGATTATTTCCCTGAGGCAGAGGGTTCTCCCACTGCCATAATCCCTGAGAAAAAACTGTTGTAAAACAAAATAAAAACATTGCTGCAAAATAAAATTTCTTCTTCATACAAATAACCTCCTGAGTTTTTTTGCTTTAGATTATTTTTCAGATACATTCTTTATAATTTAATTTTTCCTTTATAAAAAAATTTAAAGAATCAATTCCTTTGAAATTAATGTTTTAATGTAATAAACTATTGTTCACTTAGTATTCTTTTATTATCAATTTTGAGTATTCTTTCCATCTGTTTTTTCCTATCAGCATAATTATTCAATTCATACATCTCATAAGTGTAACTGCTGCTGCCGATTATTCCGCCGATTATTCCGCCAATAAGGACTCCCGAACCCGCGCCGATTATTCCGCCAACCGGAGTTCCTATTGCACCAAGTCCTGAGGAAGATGTATTGTAAGTTGAACCAATTGCGGCTCCGGAAATAGCGCCGGCTAATAATCCGGCCAGTGCTCCAAGCACTATACCGGTACCTGTGTTTTTTCCGCTCTTGATACTGATCCCGTTTATTTTGTTAATGTTCAGCTGCTGCTCCGAACTCTGTTCTGAAGAAAGACTTATCAGACTGTCATTTAAAAATCTGATCATTTTTATTCCTTCTAAGTTTGTCAGAACCGGGACTCTCACTCTTTTATTATCAACAATGTTTTGCTTTGATCCCTTAAAATATTCGATTGAAATTTCATCCGGATAAAATGTATTGACTGAGTCGGACTGAGCATAAACTGTGTAACTTGCGAAAGGGAATATTATAAATATTGTTAGATTTAGTATGTGCCGTTTCATTTTAACATCTCCTGGATTTATTTACTAAAAGTTAGTAAATTTACTTTTTCAAATTGTCATGACTTTGTCAAAAGTTTAATGAAATATTAATTTAAAATTAAAAGACCTCACTCAGCATCCGTGAGTGAGATCTTATAAACGCTTTTTAACATTCCTATATTTGTTCAATAAAAATTACTTAGTCAGTATCATTTTTTTTGTCTGAACAAATCCTTCGGACTGTAATTTATAAAAATACACTCCGCTTGAAAAATCAGATGCATTCCATATAATTGAATAGCTGCCTGCATTTTGTTTCGTATTAACAAGAGTCGTTACTTCTCTTCCCAGCAGGTCATAAATTTTCAGTGTTGTGAATCCGCCTGCAGCCAGGCTGTAATAAATAGTTGTCGAAGGATTGAATGGATTCGGATAATTGTTCTTCAGTTCGTAATTGAATTCATTCTGTTCTGTATCACCGGTTAAATCAGCAGCATCTCCCTGATTTACTTCCTTAATTCTGCCCTCGGATGTATAATACAGGAATCTCAGTTTTCTCACATAATCTTTGAGTCCTTTATATTCAGGAACCTGAAGTATCTGAATATTTTCAACTTCCACTCCTCCGAGTGAAATTAATATTCCAAGCAAACCTTCATTTACAGTGACCGAATATTTTTTATTCGGATGCAGCGGAGAATTATTTATTCGGACTGATGAGAGTATAACTCTTTCGCCGGCAGGTTTTTGAATATCGTATTTGAATTTCATTCCGGAAACCTGCAGAAAAAAATCATTGTCAATTCCTATCATAGATAAACCGATTTCCAGTCCTTTAATGAGCTCTGATCCTCTTATGTCAAATGTCGCAAGTTTAAAATCCAGACCGGAAGCTGTGTCATATCCGTAACTGACTGATCTGAAGATATCAGCGCTTGTAATAGCCCCGCGGTAAATTTTCTCAGCGATTAATCCGTTTGCAGTGATTCCGATTTTTGTATGTGTTTTATTCCTGTAAGAATCTGTGATCAGATTTCCCATAGGCGTATCTTTTATTCTGCTGTCCGGATTATTTGCTGTTTCCAAATCTTTTAAAGCGAAGCCGTCAACCGTGTGGAATACATCGCCGAACTGGGCTGTGATACCGGCTTTAAGTTCATCTATTACAGCTTTAATTTCGGGAACTGCCGGAACATTTTTATCAATGGGTATAAGAGTATATTCATTAAACGTAACAACATCATTCTCAAAAGTAAAACTGAGTTTGCCGATGTTTTGATAATATGAACCTGCCTGACAAATATATACAGGTTTGTTTTCAGGATTCATTATGACTACCGGCTGCTGAAATGCAAAATGGTCATGACCTCCGATAATGAAATTAATTCCGGGAATATTTGCAGCTATCTGTGCATCAATCGCAGAGCCGAGATGCGAAAGAAAAACTATTACATCTGCTCCCTGATTCTGCAGCTCAAGAACTGTAGCATAAGCTGTTTCTGCAACATCCTCATTTATAATAACAGGATAGGCATTGCTGAGCGGTGAGGGAATTGTCATTCCGAAAATACCGACTTTTACATTTCCGAACTCTTTAATTGTATACGGCTGTATAAATTCCGAAAGAGGCGGATAACCTGTGAGATCAAGGTTCGCAGATATTACCGGAAAAGATCCGTTAGAAAATCCTGCTGTCAATACATCATTCAGTGTTGACGGTCCGAGATCAAATTCATGATTCCCAACTGTCAGTGCGTCAAATCCTAATTGCTTCATTATCTGCAGCTCGGGAACACCGAAATATGTATTAAAGAAAAAATCTCCTGTAGAGAAATCTCCTGCATGAAGCGTAAGTACATTTGGTTCTGTCTGCTTTATCAATCCTATCACTGACGCAGCTTTTGCTATTCCTCCGATCGTCCCTTCAAGATTACAGGTCTTCGGACCGACAGCGTCAAGATGCGAGTGACTGTCATTTGTATGTAAGATTGTTACCGGTATTTCCTGTGCATTAGTAAAATTAATGAAAGTGAATATCATGATTAAGATTGTAAAAATAAAATTTGATGGCTTTTTCATCTCATTACTCCTTTTCCGCAACTGCGGATAAATTAAATTTGCAATTATTAAGTTTTAACTGTTTTAAAAAGAATCTCATTATCTTAATTAAATCTAAATTAATTTATATATAATGATTTCTTCAATTGTCACAGCTTTGTAAAAAATGTGGTGGCTTAAATTATCAGAAAAGAAGAAATTCACTTGTTATCATTTATAGTTACTTCTTTTTAAAAGTCGCAGTGTGTGTACATAAAAAAACGGGGCGGTGATACCGCCCCGGACAGTTAAAATAACACATGATCATATTTTATTATTTTACCAAATTCATTTGTTTCGTTTCGGAAAAATCTCCGGAAACCAATCTAAAATAATATACACCGCTTGAGAAATTTCCGGCATTCCAGATATAAGAATGTAGTCCTGCCTGAAGATTCTGATTTATAATTACGTCAACTTCCCTTCCAGCAATGTCATAAACTGAAAGTTTCACAGGTGATTCGGATGAAAGTGTGAAGCTTATTGAAGTAGAAGGATTGAACGGATTTGGAAAGTTTTGATTGAGAGTTATGTCATTTCCGGTAACTGTTGCTGTGTTATTCCTTTTTAAACCTTCCGGATTCAAAGGTGATTTTACCGACAGAAATTTATCTTTGTTCAATTCAATTATTACAAGGTCTTCAATGTCTACAAAATTATCTCCCGTAAGGTCTGTAACTGTATAACCGGTAGTCATATTCCATACATCATTTTCAATCATTGAATAATCTTCAAGATCAATAAAACCGTCCTGATTTGCATCACCGCTTAACATAACTCTTCTCTTGCCGGCATTAAAAGTATTATTTCCGTAAACATTTGCGGCAACAGTAAAATCAAATTCATTTAACTGATTTTCAAATATTCTTACCGGCGTTGAACTCCATACCTCAAGACTGTTTCTGTGTTTCAGAACAATATAACATTCTGTGAATTCATTTGATGAACTTCCGGGTAAGTCAAATCTGAAAATTCCTTCCATTGTGTTTTTTTCAATTTCTGCTTCGGTAGCTGACATTACATCAAACGGAAAATATCCGTTTCTGAGCTGAGCAGAAAAAACATCATTGGTTACTGCACTGCCGTAATCATCATGATACATACCCTGTGTACTTGCTGTGATTTTGACATCAGCATACGGGAATGCCGGCTGAGAATTTGTATTGCCTGACTGCATTAACATAAATGCCGTGAACAGCATAAATGCTTTTAAAAAAAGCGAAACTGTTTCTGATCTGTTTTTGAAAATTCGGGTATTCATTTCTTACTCCTTTATTTAAAGTTCTTAAAATTGGTTTTTTATCCGGACGTAAATTTGTTGAAACGGGCATTTGAATTGCCGGTGTTTTCCGTTTTAAGATCAACGGATTGTTTCACAATGAATTAAGAATTACTTCTCCGGTTCTACGTCTTCGGTTATTAAAAATTTAATTTATGAATCAGTTTTATTCATTTGTTAAATCTGTATAAAATTAAATGTTATAACCAATTCAAGTGTCATGCGAAAGTAAAAATATGTCTGAGAGTTGTAATGAACGGAGATTGATTATGTGTGAGTGGATTTTCCGCGGATCTTATTTTACAAATTTATATCCAACTGAATGGTATGTTATAATATGTTTCGGTCTTGACGGATTTGTTTCAATTTTTTTTCGCAGCATCAGAATGTAATTATCAACAGTTCTTGTAGTCGGAAAATTGTCGTATCCCCAGACTTCATTTAGAAGATCGTTGCGGGAAACGACATTGTCTTCATGTCCGATAAAATATTTCATGATCTCATATTCTTTCAATGACATTTCAATTTTGTGATCACCTTTTACTGCTTCCATCTTCGCAAAATCAAGCGTGACATCATCAAATTTAAATTTGTCAAAATCATTTTTTATAAAGGATCTTCTTCGCAGAATAGCTTTTATTCTTGCAACAAGTTCTCTGATGCTGAATGGTTTAGTAACATAATCATCTGCCCCGAGTTCTAGACCAATCACTTTATCCGCTTCTTCTGCTTTTGCAGAAAGCATTATTATGGGGAAGTTGTGTCCGCTGAGCCGGAGATCTTTGCAGATATCAAAACCATTTTTGCCGGGCAGCATTATATCCAGCAGTATCAGCTCGGGTTTAATTTTTAATGCCGTAAGAAATCCTTTTTCACCGTCTGATGAAATCAGGGTTTCATAATTTTCTTTTCTCAGACTAATTTCCAGCCCCTTGGAAACAGCCGGATCGTCTTCTATGATCAGTATTTTATTCATGTCCGTATTGTAGTAATGTAATTTTTATAATTAATTAAATTGACCTGATATTTACCGGTCAGCTCTGTTCAATGGAAAATATAAATTAAATGAAGTTCCTATTCCTAATTCGCTTACAACTTCTGTCTTTCCTTTGTGTGAATCCATAATATTTTTTATAATGCTCAGTCCGATTCCCGCACCGCCTGTGTGTTTTACATCAGCATTTTTCAGCCGGACAAACGGATTGAATATATTTTTTATATCTTCTTTTGATATTCCTATTCCTTCATCTTTAATTTTTACTACAGCATAATTGTTTATTATTTCAGAAGAGACTCTTATAAATTTTTTCTCCGGAGAATATTTGATAGCGTTTGATAAAATATTTATCATCGCCTCTTTCACTGAATCCTTATCCGCTTCAATAAAAATATTATCCTGAAGAAAAATTTCCGCTCTGAAATTTTCCATCATAAACTGATATTCCATTATCCTTAATGATTCCGTAATACAGTCATTAAGGTTTATTCTTACAAATGAGTATTCCTTTATTCCGTTTACAATCTTTGAATAGTTCAGAACATTGTTGATAAGTCTTGTGAGCCGGTCGGTTTCACCTTCTATAATTTCAAGATATTCATTTGTTATTCCTGTTTTAAAATTATCCTGCTCTTTTAAAATTTCCGTGAACATCTTAATTGAAGTAAGAGGGGTTTTAAGATCATGTGAAACGCTTGAGACATAATAGATCATGTTCTTATTAAATTTATCCAATCTCGATATTTCAAGCTCTTCAAGCTCTACTTTTTGCTGAAGCTGCAGTTTTTTAAACGCAAGCATTACATTGGAAACTAAGATGTTCAGTAATTCAATGTCTTCTTTCATATAACGGTGACCGGATATTTTATCACCCAGTATTATTGCCGCCGAAATATTTTCCGGTTCAATAGCAAAAGGAATTAATACGCTTATATTCCGGACGGTCAATATTTCTGTCTTCGATAAATCTGTATCCAGTCCCGGCTCCGTTTTCTCTTTAGCTGTTAATATTTTATTCTGACCGGTATTCTTTCCGTTCAATATTAAATCTGATATCTCTTCACTGAGAGTTTCGAAATTATTTTGCGAAAGTACTTTTATATTTTTTCTGTCTTCTGTGACTGCAGTAAATGCAATTTTCCGGACAGGGATTATTTTATCAATTGCCGAAACAACATACTTACTTAAGCCGGGTATTGTGATCTGGTCATTTAATCCTGCGGAAAAATTAATTACAGCTTTCTCAAAATCATATCCTTCCCTGTAAAAAACTTTGTCAATGTAATTTCTTAATTTATTCTGGATCGGATTAAAAATTATTATTGCAAAAAATATCAGTATAACCGAGACAATGTCTTCATATCCTTTTATAAAATCGCCGGCAATTAGTTTTATAAATTCATTTGCAGCTAAGTAAATAATTATAATGATAAAGGTTAATGCGGTATAGAGGATGCTTTTCTTTATAAAAACATCAATATCAAAGACATGATATTTAATTATTGCTCTTGTAAAAAAAACCGGGACAAAGATTAAAAATGCTAATAGAAATTCCTCCTGAATAAGTTCGTCAAATCCCAGCAGTCTCGGCAGCAGCCATAGCAGCAGGAACGGAAATGCTCCGGCAGCTAATCCCCAGAATAACCATTCTGCTTTTTTCTTTTCAGCGGTGTCACTTATTTTCCGGTAGCATAAAAATAAATTTAGCGCTCCGGAAATAACAGTTATCAGTAATACGGCTTCAGTTATTTTCCATAGTGTTTCCATGGTGAGAACCATTTCTGAGTTTATATTATTGATAGAATAAATCTGAGCCGAGATCAGTAAAATACAAAACAGAAATGATATTATATAAAGAACGGTAAAATATTTATTGAATCTATTTATTCTTATAACAGGAAAAAGAAAAGTAAACTGCAGAAATGCTATTCCGCCGAGAAAATATGAAGATACATGAGAAGCCCTGACTATATAAGCAATCCAGTCATTATCCGTAAAATATTTTCCGGGTGAAGTCATGGTTGCAAGTGAAAAAAGTATAAAGACCCGGAATAATACTCTGACTGCTCTGTCTCCGGATTTTTTTCTGATCAGAAACACAGAGGTGATCCAGAATGAAAGTCCCACAAGTAAGCTGATCAGTATGAAATTGTATTTTCTGTAATAACGTACAAGATGAACCTGAAGGTTTAATACTGTATTTCCGGCCGTTAATATAGCCAGATCTGTTTCGAGACCTGCTGATCTTGAATCAAGTATTGTTTCAAGCTGATACATACTTTTTAGGCTGATACCGTCTGCAGACTGTATTACATCCCCCGGTATTATTCCTTCGTAATTTTCAGCAGATATAATTTTTTCATCTATACAATAATAGCGAAACGGGAGATCCGCTTTTGATATAAGTCTGTTGATTCCCAATAATCCTGTTATCAGAAAAATCAGCGATACTGCATAATAAAAATACTTTTCACGATTATCCGTATCCATTTCCGCAGAAATTAATTACAAATCTTATGCGATAAACTCAGACAATTACATGTATCTATTTATATTAACAAGAAAAAAGAATTCTGAGCAATGATCAATATTCCCGTTGTATTCCGGGATGAATATCAGGTTTATTTTTTACAAATAGTATGACTTACATCAACACCTATATAAAGCTGTTTCTCTAAACATCTTTCTGCTAGTAATAAAAACATATTCAGAATATCCAGCCTGCTGTAATTGTAAATGTCTGAAAATTTTTCCAGTCATCAAAATTATTTATAAAAGTAGGCTGTTTTAAATTTACATAATCAAATCTCACTTCAAGAGGAATTTCATTTTCAGACAATTGTCTGACAGGAATGTTCAAACCTAATCCGTAAGTGAATTCGCTTATTTTGTCTTTACAGTTACTACATTCTTCTGTTATTTTCTGAGTGTAATATCCTCCCCTCAGAGAAAGTATTTCCAGAAAAGTAAACTCCAGTCCTGAATGAAAACCGCCGTAATATTTTGAATTAAAAAGATCCATATATTCAAGATTCATAAGAAAATTATAAGAATTAAGCTTTGAAATAATATTCTTATCATCAATTGAAAGATCATACGAAGCTCCTATTCTGAATATAACCGGCAGCTTGTCTTTCTGAGATGCGTCAGCTGATGAGAAAGATGCAGAATTCACGTTGATGAGACTTGAACCGGCGTTAATCAAATGATTCAGCTTACCTGATTTTATATTAAATGACTTGATGACTCCGAGATCAAAATAAAATACATCTCCGTTATCGCTTCTTTCATTTCCAACCGAAAATTCACTTCCGGTATTGTTCTTCAGCAGATTCAGATTTACTCCGACAAATAATTCTTTAATTACTTCCGAAGATAATGTCAGCCGGTAATTTGTAACATACGGTTCATATTTTCCGGTTATATTTCCGAACTCATCTGTAGTAACAACTTCATGTCCGTAAGTAAAATAATCCCTGCTGAAGCCGGCAGTTCCGTAATCCATTATTTTATATGATGCTGAAAAGAAATTATATTTTGATGAATCCAAAAGATAATATTTGCCCGTGAAACTGCCGCTCAGATTGAGACCTTGCAGCGAAGCAATACCTGCAGGATTATAGAAATACGAAAGAGCATCTCCGGTAACTGAAACAAAACCTCTTCCCATCGCTTCGGCTCTTGCTCCCGGCTGTCTTCCAAAAAATAATTCTGATAATGTTCCCTTATAATTTTGTGAAAATGAGTCTTGGTAATTAATGAACATTAGCAAAACTGCAACTAGCGTAAATATTTTTTTCATTTATAATTCTCCTTATGATTAGTTTTTATTTTTTGCTGAACAAATTACCTTCTGATAAAACAGAAAAATTTTCATCTTATTTTGTTAACTTCAATACCCGGCGGCAGTCCCTGCGGAAATCTTGCAAACATTTTCAGATCCATTACTGAAATTTCATCCGCGTCGTAAGTAAATGCAGAATCACCGCTTGAAGCTATACCTATTGTCAGTAACAGATTTACCGGTAAAGATATCAGGGCATAATATCCGTGCGTAAGTGAAGCAAGCATAAAAAGCGGGACAGCGCCTCCGTAACTTACGCCTTCAGCGTATTTCACATAATACTTGCTGACTTCTTTTACCGGAATTATTTTAATTGTTCTGACCGGGCTGTCTTCCGGTTTACTCAGCACTATAAATTTTAAACTGTCAACTGCGATAAGCTCTCCCCAGATCGTTTCTTTCTCATTGCGGTAAAGTGAAATGTAAGAACCATACTGGTTTACGTCTATTTCTTCTGATTCCGGTAAATAATCAGGCGAGTAAGTACAGCTGCTTAATGACAGTAATACCGCAAATGCTGCAACAATAAATTTAGTTTTCATGATATGAAAAATTTTTTGTATCGATTTTAGAATTCCAGAATTCCTTCTCCATTGTAGCTTCATAGATCTTATAATCTTTTGCTTCTGATCTCAGAAAATTTAAAGGATGCTCTATCATCTGATTCAGCTTTAGTAAATCCTTGTCCTTTATCCATTGTTCACGCATCCATTCGAGATAATATCCTTTTGAATAAAGAAACAACTCGTAATCTTTGTTCTGCTGATGCAGATTAAAATAAAATTTATACTCACTGCCCGGCATTGAGATCAGGAGTTTTCCGGGATCATTTATCAAAGCGAGCGCTGCGTCGTCTGCTTTACCTTTATTTAAAATCAGGTTTGGTGATATTTCAAGAGGTTTTACTTTTCCTTTTATGTTTGTAAGCGCTGCATAATCTATGCGCCATAATCCTTTATTCAGAACCAGCTTCACTCTAATATTAGAACTGTCAGTATTATTTTTCAGGGGAAGTAATTGTTTATTTACAGCGATCGGACCTGTCTCGAATAAACTTCCCGACTTATACCATTTGCTTTTGTTCTCATTCCAGACATAAACATCAATGCCGCCAAGTTCTTTTTTGATACCGCCGTTCAGTTTATTTACGGTCTCTTTGCTGACTTCGATCTCTGCAAAAAAATCTCCAATCTCATCTCCCATATATCCCATTGCGCTGTATATAAAATATGTTGTCATCAGCGTCTGACGAAAATGAATGACAAGTCCCGGGTTAATATTTTTACCGGCGTTATCGAAATTTAAGATTATTTCTTCTTTGCTGCTGAGATTGTTTTCATCAGATGAACTGAATCGCTCAAGCATATCTTCATTCCTGATCAAATCCGTTATGTCACCTTCAGTTCCGGTCGCATTACTGACAGGATAAATATTTTCACACAGATAAAAGTCATCACCGGCAGAATGATAGATGCGCTCACCATCTTTTCTCGGATATGCGAGAAGTTTCACATCCCTGACACAGTGAGTTTCAAGAGCTTCATTTTTCATTGTAATTGAAAACTCATGGTCTGTTAAGAGTCTGTTATTAAGCGCGTCAATGTCCGCATATTCCATTGAAGGAGATATTGCGCTGGAAAATCCTTCAGCATCAGCAAAATGAAAGTTGTCATTTTCATTTTTATAGAAAGTCGGACATGAACCGAAACATGCTTTTGGATTAGTTATGCAGTATACACCTATTGCAACATCAACTCCTGCAAGAATATACATCCCCGCCAATCTTCCTGTTTCTGTGCCGGATATTTTTTTATTTGTTTCAAAGATCGCAACGCTGTCAATTGATATATCAACATTTCCCTGAAATGTTATTTCACGGTTAAAATCATAAAGCGTCCCTGTTCCTGAAACTGTATTCTGAACTGTGTCAACTTTCCATGTATTACGAAGAATACAGACATCCCCGTTTTTAAAGTGGGCTTTGAGGAATGGTTTGGCTCCGATGTTTTTCGTATCATGTAAAAGTTCGTTCGCTTCTTTATAGTTGGAACGGAAATAATAGGTCTCGCACGCTTCTATTGCAACGATGCTTATAATAATTAATGCGGTACAAAATATTATCTCTTTGGTTTTCATTTTATCTTTGAGTTAGGATTTCCTTTCATATACATTAAAGAGATTTAAAAAATCCGGCCGCTGAATTATTTATCCGCCGGCATCTTCATTCCGCCAAAATCTATTCCGCCGCTTGCAATCCAGGCTAAAAGACCTAAGACAACAACAGATCCTGTCACTACAAGCAATGTCAACGGCACGTTGACAGTATAATTTTTCATTTCAATTTTCCTGATCTCATCTGCCGGTATCTTTTTACTGCTTATTGTATAATAATCCGTACTAACGGCAGATTTAGAACTATCCTGAAACCATATTACTAAATATTTCACAGTATCAGATACTCTTTCCAAGCCAACTGTATTGTCACCGGTATTTATAACTGTTCCGTTTTTCAGATAAATTTTTGTAATGTCTTCGAGATATTCATTCCTGAGTGTGTCAGCTTTGGAATAATAAGTTTCGCTTGTAGTCATGCAGCTGCCGAATGTTGCCATATATGCTGTTATCAGAAGACAATTCAAAACAGCTCTCGCGGAACTGAACTTTGCGGAATTTATGGTTTTGTAAAACATGATCGCTACTTTTTACTTCCTGTTCCAAATTATGTATTCTCGAAATTTCAATTGTCAAAGAATTGTCAGTATTTACTTTTAAATCTTTTATAATATCTGATTGTGTTTCATTGTCAAATCTTCACGCCTGATCAGGCTCAAAAAATAAAATATATTAGCGCTGTGAAGGAACTGAACCTTTCCGGTTCACTTCGGTTTATAAAAAGCTGCGGCTGTCTCAGATTTGTATAATCAAATTTTATACCCCAGGTCCTGTAACCTGACGGAACAAAATTCAAATGTAATCCGGCGCCGTATGTGAATTCATTCAGTCTGTCTGTACATTCAGCGCAATCACTGTTATCCTGAGAATAATATCCCGCTCTCAGAAATAATAAATCGAACAACCCAAATTCAATACCGGTATGAATTCCTTCAAAGTATTGTGAATTAAGAACATCCTCGTATTCAATGCCGGCAATGAATGTAATTCCTTTCCGGTAAAGTATAATATTATATGATGCGCCTGCTCTGAAAATTACCGGAAGAGCTCCCCTTTGATCATTATCTGAAATTGAATAACCGCTAAAGTTAAGATTTGTAATGGCTGAGCCAAGTGTGAACGTATGTTTGTTTTTTTT
>Ga0138256_10000158_pt1 | contig 80304 bp, 78 predicted proteins | sample KNB2016incub_MG_FD_105486 | JGI IMG/M metagenome (GOLD analysis project Ga0138256, IMG submission 105486) | Active sludge microbial communities from wastewater in Klosterneuburg, Austria - KNB2014incub_MG | ecosystem: Engineered > WWTP > Activated sludge > Unclassified | place: Austria... | reverse complement strand
CCAAAATCGGGGTTGAATTAAAGATTTTTTGGGAAACATATTCCTCCTTAGCTCAGTTGGTTAGAGCATCTGACTGTTAATCAGAGGGTCGCTGGTTCAAGTCCAGCAGGGGGAGCTTAAAAAAGTCAACTGTTGTGTTGGCCTTTTTTATTTTTAGGATATAGAAAATTGTAGGTTCAATTGGTTAGAGCCCCGCACATGCGAAATTAATCAGAGGGGGTGCCCCCACAATGTCGTACAAAAAGGAAGAGCAAAAATCGGACAATTGTCCGGCATTTTTGTTATAAATTATTGGAATTTGTAACTTGGGTTATATTTTTTATTTACATTCTATAATCAGTTCCCGCTGATAAATACTAAGTAGAATAAAACCATTTAATACCTATATATCAAAACATCGCCCCTGCAAAATTGCAGCTATATTTAGTTGTTCTTCCGATCAGTCTGAGGCAATCAAAATTGAAAATTTTTTAAATAATCAAAAAAGCAGAAAATTATTAGAACAACTATGCAATCCTGAATTCATGTTATCTGGAATTAGCTCAGTTGGTTAGAGTCCCGCACAAGCACGATTAATCAGAGGGCTTTGCTTACAGTAATGTGGAACAAAAACTATTAATTAAGGCCACAGTTTTTAAGTAATGATTTGAACTAGGAAAGATTTTAATTCCATTATTTAATGGGTGCCGATTACGTAAGACTTTAGTGTGTTTAATTTTTATAATTCTTTCAACAACTTGATTTCGTTTCGGTAAAGAATAATTCTTTTATCATTTTCAAGTTGTTTTAGCAGGCGGGAAATTACTACCCGGCTCGTAGCCAGTTCATCAGCAATTTGGCCATGTGAGGCTTTAATAATACTGGAACCTGAAAGCCGTTGCTTTTCTTTTAAATAATTTACCAGGCGTTCATCCAATTTATGAAAAGCAATGCTCTCAATACTTTTAAGCATTTCTAAAAAGCGTTCATTAAAGCTACGCATGATGTAATTTTTCCAACTGGGATATTTACAAAGCCATTCATCTAATTTTTCATGCGGGATTGCTAAGAGTTCCACGTCTTCTTCCGCTACTGCTTTTACTTCACTCTTTTTTGCTTCAATACAACAACTGTAGGCCATGGAGCAACTCTCATTACTGGATAAATAATACAGTAAAATTTCTTTCCCTAATTCATCCATCCGAAGCACTTTAACCGTACCCTTTAAAATTAAGGGCATCATACGGATGTATTTACCATAATCCATTATGATGTCTCCTTCCTGGTAAAATTTTACTTCTCCAAATTCATGCATTTCATCTATCAATGCCGGCTCAAAAGCAGCATTAAATGTTAACTCATTTGCCATACATTATATTACAATAAGATCATTTAAAATGAATGGCAAAGATATGTTTTAAAACTTGAGGTGGATACTGCTTATATCCTGAAAGGTTTAGCAGCTATTTCCTTTCTCTACACCTGCGGCATCTAAAATTTTCTCTAATGGGCAAAATCTTGTAAAACTGGATTGTAATAAATTTACCCCTACAAAAACGCCAAGTAATAGCCAGTTTATATTTACAAAATATGCCAGGCTAATGCTGATGAGCACCATCGAGCCGGCGACGGCCCTTACAATTTTTTCTCTCATAATTATTATTTTTTAATGACTTGAATTTTCTACTGCTAAAATAAATGCCCTGATAGGGTATTTAGAATCTTTATTATCGTTATAGGCTTTCACCAATCTCATCGCATATTGTGCAGTTTCATCTTGCGTAAAACTAAACTGTACCAAAGAATCAAACTGGGCATCTCCACTGGCAAACCAGCCTTCTGACAGGTTATCGCCATTTGAATCTTTTGAACCTGTGATGCCGGTATAACTGAATGCCTTGATATTGGCATTTTTAAAAATTTGCGCTACATCTTCCTGGCATTCTTTTAAGCTTGTTACTATCAATAATTTCATGATGATGGGTTTATTTTTTTAATGTTTTTTTGCGCATCATTTTATAATATAATAAAGGCACAACTAATAATGTAAGAAAGGTAGATGTAATGGTACCACCCATTAATGAAATTGCCAGGCCCTGAAATATAGGATCAAACAAAATGATGATGGCCCCCAGGGCTACCGCACCGGCCGTTAATAAGATGGGCGTGGTACGTACCGCTCCCGCTTCTATGATGGCTTGTTTTAATGGTATATTTTCCCTTAACCGGATATTGATAAAATCTATCAGCAGTACAGAGTTCCGTACCATCACACCCGCCAGCGCTATAAACCCAATCATGGAAGTTGCAGTGAAATATGCGCCCAGCATCCAATGCCCCAACACAATTCCTATTAAGGATAAAGGGATGGCTGCAAGCATTACCAGCGGAACCGTGAAATTTTGAAACCAGCCTACAATTAAAATATAAATTAATAATATTACCACCGCAAAGGCAATACCCAGGTCTCTAAACACTTCATACGTAATCTGCCACTCCCCATCCCATTTTATGGTATAGTTTTCCTGTAATTCCGGTTGATGGGTATATTCTTCACTTAGTGTGTACCCTTTGGGTATTTTAATGTTTTTTATTTTCGCAGAAATATCAGCAATAGCATAAGATGGGCTTTCTAAATTGCCGGACATATCAGCTAAAACATATACCACTTCTTTTTGATTTTTGCGATAAATATTTCCTGGTTTTGTATCACGGCTTACCGTTACCAAATCCCTTACTGGTACGGCATTACCCTGCATACCGATAATTTTTACATCAAGTAAATCCTGTATGTCAGATTTTTCATCATCACCTAATTGCAAACGAATTTGTGTTTGGGTAAAAGCTTCCGGTTGAAAAATATTTCCCGCCGGCATGCCACTTACAGCAGCATTTACGATAGCCGTTATTTGTGCAGGTGATACACCATACCGCATGGCTTTTTCCTTATCTACTTCTACTTTATATTCCGGTTGTTTATTTTCAACCATCCAGTCCACATCTACCACATTACTGGTTTTAGTAAATAAGTTTTTCACCTGGTCTGCAATTTTTATTTGCTCCTTGTAATCAGGGCCATAAATTTCTGCAACCAATGTAGATAATACCGGTGGCCCCGGAGGCACTTCTACAATTTTTACATTGGCATTATATTTTTTAGCAATTTCCTGAATAGGTTTTCGCATGAGCTTGGCAATATCATGGCTTTGTAAATCCCTTTTATCTTTACCAACTAAATTTACTTGTATGTCTGCCACGTTATCTCCCCGTCTTAAATCATAATGCCTTACTAAACCATTAAAACTTATAGGAGCCGCAGTACCGATATAAGCCTGGTAATTTTCTACCAATGTGTGGGTAGAAACATAAGCTGCAATATCTTTAGTAACTGCCTGTGTTTTTTCCAGTGTAGTTCCTTCTGGCATATCGATCACTACCTGGAATTCATTTTTATTATCAAATGGCAACATTTTTAGGGCTACGGATTTGGTATAAAACAGCATTAAGGAACCTAATAAAATAACGACAATACTCAGCATAAAAGTCCAGCGTTTCCAACGACTATTCAACAGCGGATTTATAAATGCATAATATATTTTATAGATCCTGTTTTCTTCCAGGCCTGGTGATTTTTTTTCATTGGAAGCATTTCCTTTCTTTTCCTTTTCCCGCAAAAAGATATAGCCAAGGTAGGGTGTAAGTGTAAGGGCTACCACTAAAGAAAGCATCATTGCGATGGATGCACCTATTGGCATGGGGCTCATGTAAGGGCCCATCATGCCAGATACAAATGCCATGGGTAATACAGCAGCCACTACGGTAAAGGTTGCTAAAATAGTTGGGTTGCCCACTTCATTGATTGCATAAATCGCAGCTTGCAAGGGCGGCAGTTTTTTCATTTTAAAATGCCGGTGCATATTTTCTGCAATAATGATGGAATCATCTACCACGATACCCGTTATAAATACCAGCGCAAAAAGCGTTATTCTATTGAGGGTATAATCCATAAAATAATAGCTAAATAAAGTTAGCGCAAAGGTTACCGGTACCGAAAGGAATACCACTAAGCCGCCACGCCAACCCATGGCCAGCATTACAAACAAGGTTACTACTACAATTGAAATAAATAAATGAAATAATAATTCTGAAACTTTATGGGAAGCGGTTTCACCGTAATTGCGGCTTACCGTTAGCTGTACTTCGTTGGGCAATAAATCTTTTTTGAGGGTTTCTACTTTATCCAAAATTTGTTTGGATAATTTCATCGCATCTGCACCTTTTGTTTTTGCAATACTTAAGGTAATGGCAGGGTAATTCGATTTGAATGCACCAGCCATTGTAGTGTCAGCTTTACCATAGCCAAATAATACATATTGGTTACTCGTTTCTGGCCCTTCTTCTACTGTTGCAATTTGTTTCAGGTAAACGGGTTGTTGTTGATTAATGCCTATTACCAGGTTGGCAACATCTTCTGCATTGTTTAAAAAATTTCCTGTTACCACAGAAAAAACAGTGTCTTGCTGTAATAAATTACCGCTATTCATTTGGGCATTGCTACCCTGTATTTGTTTGTTTATAGATAAGAAATCAACTTTATTTTCAGCCATTTTATTCTTGTCTAGCAGTACTTTTACTTGCCGGCTTCTTCCACCCATTATGTTGATATCACTTACATCCGTAATTTTTTTTATTTCATTGGTAAAGGCTTGTCCTATTTGTTTAAGCTGGTAATCATCATAATGGTTACTCCATAAAGTGAGGCCCAATACGGGCACATCATCAATGGCCCTTGTTTTAATTAATGGCAGGCCGATGCCTTGCGGCATTTTATCCATATTTTTCATCAACTCACTATACAATTTTACAAGAGACCGTTCCACATCTTCTCCTACTTTAAATTGTACTATAATCATCACCTGTCCTTCCATACTGGTAGAATACACATACTCCACACCTTTGATATTAGAAATAATTTTTTCTAAAGGAGCTGCTACTTTCGTTTCAGCATCTTTAGGTGTTGCACCCGGGTAACCAATAAAAATATCAGCCATAGGCACTGTTATTTGAGGCTCTTCTTCCCGTGGAATAAGAAAAGTGCTATACCCGCCAATAAGCAGGAACCCAATCATCAGCAGGATGGTTAATTTAGATTGTATAAAGGCTTTGGCTATATTTCCTGAAAAACCGTTTTTCATTTTTTAATTTTTTATGGGGTTATACCCGGTATAATTTTTTACATCTTTTTATACATACAGTATGCTTAGGGTGCTAACTTTTTGTATTTAAAAATGATTTTACTTTTTTATTGTAACTGGTGCCCCATTATATAATTTGCCTTCAGCAGAAACAATAAATGATTCTTCTTTTCCTAAGCCCGAAAGTACTTCTACTTTATCTCCTAAAATTTTACCCAACCGTACCCAGCGGAGCAAAGCAGTATGGTTACTGCCAATACTATATAAACCGGTAAGCTGGTCCTTTTTTATAATACTGGATACGGGTACCAATATGGCATTGTTAGTAGTATTTGCCGTTACAGCTCCAGGCGTTGCGATGGATACCGTTGCATACATGCCTGCATACAATCCCTTTTTTTCTGCATCCGGGATATTCAATTTTATAATGTATTGCCCGCCTGTAAATTGTGAGGAGGGATTAATTTGAGATACGGTAGCCGGAATCATTTTTTCAATAGATTTAATTGAAACATTTGCTTTATCTCCAAGTTTAATTTGATTGATCACATTTTCAGGTACCGATGCGCTAACCTGGTAATTTCCATTTTGTTCAATAGTTAATAAGGGCATACCCGGGTTTGCTAGGCTTCCTTGTTCAGCCATTTTTTGAACTACAATGCCTGAGAAAGGTGCCGTTAAACTGGTATATCCCAAATTTGCATTTACTTCATTTCGCATTTGCCTGGCACCTTCCAGCCTTGCTTTTGCAGCATTGTATTGCAGGGTTACATTATCTAATTCTTTTGCCGTAGCACTCTGTTGTTTATATAAAATTGAAAATCTATCTACATCTTTTTTTGCACTGATTACTGCCGCTTGTGCTTCATTTATCATGGCATCGGTTTGCGAACGTTTGGCCAATATATCCTGGCTGCTAATGGTTGCCAGTAATTGACCTTTGCTTACATGATCACCTACTTTTACTTTTAGCATACTAATGAAACCCATTACTCTGGTACTGATGTTTGCGGTTTGTGAAGCTTCTATTTGTCCACTTAAATTAATTTCTGTTGTTGCGGCTGCAGCGGGTGTAGATACTGTAACCAAAATGGGTGTATCACTATTGGCAATGGTTGTATCTTTTTTATGGGAAGAACAGGCGCTTAAAAAAAGTACACTGATACCGGTTATCATGCCAAGTGCATATTTAAAATGTAGAGTCATATATCTTGATTTAAAAATTTTATTTAGTGGTACTGGTTGTTAATAGTTGTATGTAGGCTTTGGTAAGGTTTGCTGTAAATTGTGCCTGGGCCAGTGCAAATTTTTGCTGAGAATATTGTGTATTGGCCATCAATACATCAGTAGTATTTACCAGGCCCTGGTTGTAACGGTTTTGTAAAATTTGTAAAGCTTCTTTTGCCTGTTCAATAGCTGCTTTTTGTTGCTGAATATCAAATTGTGCATCGCCTAAATCACGGTAGGCTTTGGTAAGTTCCAGTTGGGTTTGTTCTATTTGCTTGTTTAATTCTGATTCCATTTTATTTCGTTCCAGCTTTTGGGTAGCGATTGAATTTTTGATACTGTTGCCTTTAAAAATATTCCAGGTAAGTTGTACTCCGGCTACATAAGCATTTGCCCCAAAACCCAGTGGTTGTTTATCATTTAACTGGTAACTGGCAAACGCATTGAGTTTTGGCATGTAGTTTTTTTTGTTTGCAATAATCATTAAGCTGGATGCTTCTATCGCTTTTTGCATGGCTAAAAAATCTGGTCGGCTACTATCTATTCTGGCTGGTATATTATTTTCAAAAACAGTTAGGGTATTACTTTTTTCTATCGTATAGATGGTGCCTCCCGGCCTGGCCATTAATAAACTTAAATAATCAGAGGCATTGCCAATATTGCTTTTGGCTTTTGCCAGGTTGGTTTCTACGGTAGTTACCTGTACCCGGGCGTTCAGAACATCCGATTTTTGAATAAGGCCTTGCTGGTAGTGGTCATCGGTAAATTTATAAACCGACTGTGCAGTTTGTAGAGCTTCTTCCAATAATATTTTTGCATCATAAGCTAATTGTAATTGCAAATAAGCTTTTTGTACTTCATAAGTAAGATATTCTTTGCTACGTTGGGTTTTGTATTTATATACTTCTGTTTGTTTAGCTGCGGCTTTTCTTTGGTATTGTAAATCCATATTAATAATGGGTTGCTGCAATTCAAGTTTTGCAGTGAAATCAGAAGTAGCGCCGGGGTTATTTAAGAGTGCGGGATTAAAATCATTTTGAACGATAATTTTTTGCTGCAGTTTAAAACCAAAAGCATTCAGCGGGTTATTCGTATTCATCGCAGTATAGGAAACGCCTAGTTGTGGCAAATAAATAGCTTCTGTTTGTTTGTATTTAGCGGCCGCAATGTTTTCATCTAATGTGGCCAGTTGTATGGCCCTGTTGTTTTGAATTGTAGCAGTAATGGCCTCGTTTAATGACAGGAACCGGGCACTGTCCTGTGCATTTGTTTCTAAATAAAAAGAATTAAAGACTATTGCGATGAGCGCTGCTAAAAATGTGAATCGTTTTATCCTATGCATTCATTTAAAATTTTGAATGCAAAACTAATGCTGATTAAAAGGGGATTCGGTAACATTTGTAACCTTCAACGCAGAATAGTTATTTTTTTAGGTATAAAAAAAAGTACAGTAAGATGTTATGCATCTACTACAGCACTTTTCTTACATTGTTTTTACTAAGATACAAACTGATTCACCTGCGTCCAGGTACCTCCATTTATTACATTGGTAAAACCATTTTGTTCTAATATTTTTTTTGCTTGTCCACTCCGCATACCACTTAAACAAAAGACAATAATATTTTTTTTATTTTTAAATTTTGAAAGTTGTGAAGGGAGAATTTGTAAAGGGATATTTACAGATCCTTTTACATGTCCACAGGCAAATTCCTGTGCTGATCGCACATCTACCAGGAAAGCCCCTTGTGAAATAATTTCTGCTAAACCTGCTTTTTGGCTGCTGCCAAATAGTCTTTGTAAGAAACTCATTTTTAAATTTAGGTTGTATGTTTTTTAATAATGTCAATAAGCTGCTTACCGGGCACCACTCCACTTTGCCTCCAAAGCGGTTTGCCTTGTTTAAATAATATTAAGGTAGGTACACCTTGTATCTGGTAATATTGAGCTGCCTGTGGACTTTTATCTACATCTACTTTTATGATGGTAGCGGCATTACCCATCGCATCTTTTACTTCTTTAAGTATGGGCGCCATCGTTTTACAAGGCCCGCACCAGGTTGCAAAAAAGTCTACTAAAACGAGTTTATCAGATTGTATGATTTCATTAAAAGTCACGATTCAATTTTTTCTTTTTTCTTATTTTTTTTAAACAGGCCAAGCAGCAAAGCGCCCAGCATGGCTCCGTAGAGTGTACTGTTCAATGGCTTTGATGTAATAGCACAGGTACCACTGGCACATCCTATTTGTTGCCAGTACAAATATCCCGCCAGGGAGCCTAATACAGCCCCGGCCAGGTAAAGAATATTGTTACTAAACCACTTCTTCATAATGAATATCTTTTGTGTTTTCGGTATTTTTCTTAGGCGCAACGGCACAACCACCTACAGCACAGCAACCCAGGTTAAAGAGCGCCATGCCTGCAAAAATAAACCCGGCTATTCCAAATAAAATATCTTTTATGTAGATTCCTTGTATCATGATACCGAGGCCAATAATAAGCCTGAATAACCGCATAAAGTTCCAATTGCTAAAAATAATTTGTTTCATAATAACCAATGGTTTTATCATAAGTGGCAAATATAAATAGCTCTTACGGCATGCTAAGTAACAAATGTTGCATACCAAAACCGGTTTTATGCTGTCAGGCCGGTTATTGCTGTAAATTTTCAATGGTAACATTACTTTTTATTTTATCATGTGTAAAAATCAAATTGTATTATTTAAGAAATATGATAAAAATCATTTTTTATTCTAAATAACTAAGCCATCTTTGCGCCATGCAACTTTGGAAAAATATTATTTCCCGCCCTTCTTAATTCCTTCTTTACCGGATCCCGGTAACCCTACTTTTAATTTTTTTTTCATTACAAATTTTTGTATGCGTACAATCATTGAACCCTTCCGGATAAAAACCGTTGAACCAATATATTTCAATACCAAAGAACAAAGGACGGCGATCCTGGAAAAAGCATTTTATAATCCATTTCTTATTCATTCGCAGGATGTATTAATTGATCTCTTAACAGATAGTGGTACCAGCGCCATGAGCAGTAACCAGTGGGCAGGTATTATGAAAGGAGATGAATCTTATGCCGGTAGCCCGAGTTTTTTCCACTTCAGCAATACTATCCAGGAAATTACCGGTATGCCTTTTATTATTCCTACACACCAGGGGCGGGCAGCAGAAAGAATTTTATTTGAGATACTGGGAGGCAAAGGAAAATATTTTGTAAGTAACACCTTGTTTGATACAACCCGTGCCAATATTGAGTTTTCAGGCGCTGAAGGGATTGATTTAATATGTGAAGAAGGCAAACACCCGGGCATCCCTGCAGCCTTTAAAGGAAATATGGATACCGCTGCACTCGAAAAATTTATCATTGATAAAGGCGCTAAAAATATTCCCCTGGTAATTATTACCGTTACAAATAACTCGGGTGGCGGCCAGCCAGTGAGTATGCAAAATATTAAAGAAGTACGTAAAATATGTACCCAATATGGTATCCCTTTATTTATAGATGCCTGCCGGTTTGCAGAAAATGCCTGGTTTATAAAATTGCGTGAAGAAGGATATACTGATAAACCTATTCCTGAAATTGTACACGAACTTTTTTCTTATGCCGACGGTTGTACCATGAGCGCCAAGAAAGATGCCTTTGCCAATATTGGCGGTTTTTTGGCAATGCATAGTGAAGCACTGGCTTTGCAATGCCGCAACCTCCTCATCATTACAGAAGGGTTTCCTACTTATGGAGGCCTTGCCGGTAGAGACCTGGAGGCCATTGCGATTGGTTTAAAAGAAGTGATGGAAGAAAATTATTTGCAATACCGCATTCGTAGTATCGAATACCTCACTGAGAAATTAGTGGCTGCTGGCGTACCCGTAATGCGTCCCGGCGGTGGGCATGCTGTGTATTTAGATGCTAAAGAGTTTTTACCCCATATACCCATTGATCAATACCCCGGGCAGGCTTTGGCTTGTGCATTATATGAAGAAGGAGGCATCCGGTCAGTAGAAATTGGATCACTTATGTTTGGTAAATATGATGCCGATGGAAAATTAATTCCTGCAACATTAGAATTGGTACGGCTTGCCATACCCAGGCGGGTTTATACCCAAAGCCATATTGATTATGTTGCCGAAGTAGTAATTGATGTTTTTCAAAGAAGGAATACGATTTACGGATTAACCATTATTGAAGAAGCACCTGCACTCAGGCATTTCACCGTAAAACTAAAATCTAATAAATAAAAAAATTATAAATAAAATACGTATGAAAAATGTAAAAAGGAGCTGGGCAGAACCTTATAAAATGAAGATGGTAGAGTTATTAAAAATGACAACGGCAACCCAACGCAAAAAAGCGTTACAAGAAGCCGGTTATAATACTTTCTTATTAAAATCTGATGATGTATATATTGATTTATTAACCGATAGTGGTACTTCTGCCATGAGTGACAGGCAATGGGCAGGAATGATGCTGGGGGATGAAGCTTATGCAGGGAGTAGAAATTTTTATCATTTAGAAAAAGTGGTAAAAGATATTTATGGTTACAAATACCTGATACCAACGCACCAGGGGCGTGGGGCAGAAAATATTCTTTCTAAGATCCTCATAAAAAAAGGAGACATCATTCCCGGTAATATGTATTTCACCACTACCCGGTTGCACCAGGAACTTGCCGGTGGGAAATTTGAAGATATCATCATTGATGAAGCACATGACCCGGAAAATGAATTTCCATTTAAAGGCAATGTGGATTTATCCAAACTTGAAAAATTGATTGAAAAACACGGCGCAAAAAAAATCCCTTATATCAGTATTGCTACAAGTGTGAACATGGCGGGAGGTCAACCGATTAGTATGAAAAATCTGAAAGATTTGAGAACACTTACTAAGAAACATAAAATTCGTATTATCCATGATATGACAAGGGTTGCAGAGAATGCCTATTTTATTCAGCAAAAAGAAAAAGGTTATGATAAAAAAAGCATCAAAGAAATAGTAAAAGAAATTAATTCTTATACCGATGGCGCTACGATGAGTGCGAAAAAAGATGCATTGGTAAATATTGGCGGGTTCCTGGCAGTGAATGAATGGGATATTTTTGAAGAAGCCAGGAACATGGTAGTTGTGTATGAGGGATTGCATACTTATGGCGGATTGGCGGGCAGGGATATGGAAGCTATGGCTATTGGTATTGAAGAAAGTGTGAGCGCCGGCCATATTAAGGCCCGGGTAGGCCAGGTAATTTACTTGGGTAATAAAATGATGGATTATAATATACCCATTGTGAAACCTATTGGCGGACATGGGATTTTTGTAGATGCAAAAAAATTTTTACCGCATATACCCCAGGGAAATTTCCCGGCACAAACATTAGCAGCAGAATTGTATTTGGATGCCGGGGTAAGAACGATGGAAAGAGGAATTGTTTCTGCCGGAAGAAAAGCAAATGGAGAAAATTATTTTCCAAAATTAGAATTAGTACGTTTCACCATTCCACGCAGGGTATATACCCAGGCCCACATGGATGTGATTGCTGAATCTGCTGCATTCGTTTATGAACGTAGAAAAAAGATAAAAGGGATGAAAATGATTTATGAACCAAAATATTTACGGTTTTTCCAGGCCAGGTTTCAGCAATTGAAATAAATTCGGTACATAATCAGTTGTATGCATGATATAAATCATAATACTGCAAACTTATAAACTAATATCTTTGCAGTGTGAAAAGAACAGGTGCAGCTATATTATTATTTATTTTTACTATGCAGTTTGCATATTCTGCCTTTGTTATTACATGGTATTATGTAAACCAGGAGTATGTTGCCAGGGTACTTTGTGTAAACAAAAATAATCCTAAAATGGCTTGTCATGGTAAATGTTTCCTTAATAAAAAACTAAGCCAATCAACCGATACCCAGGATAAGGAGGCGCCCTTGCAGGTGAAAAAACCTGTAGAAACAGCACCATGTATTATAGAAAAACTGAATGAACTTATCGTGTTCTATTCTCATGATGCGGAACCTTATGGTATCATGACTGATCATTACAAATTCATAATATCTCCTGATATTTTTCACCCGCCTGCTGAAAGTATTTCATAATTAATTTTGAGAGGTAGTTTATAGCTGTAATAATTGCAGCTTGTACTCCTGTATACATTCTTTAACAAAAAATATTTTCAGCTTTTATGAAAAAATCATTCAATGTGATGTTATCATTGGCATCCTTCATTATTCTATTCTTTACCTCATGCTCTAAAAATGAGATTCCTGAATCTTCACCAACCGATGGATTAACAAAAATTACGGAAGGCTATGCGCCTGGTGCTGCAGCCAAAGTAGAAGTATATACTTCGGTTTCAGTAATTAATACAGGATATACAAACCTTTATCTTGCTATATACGATTCTTTAAGTGGCAACCGGGTTGATAATGCAAATATTCAACTTACGCCGATGATGGATATGGGTAGTATGCAACACTCCAGCCCATTTGAAAATCCTGCATCTGTTAATGCTGTAAACCATTTGTTTCCCTGTAGTGTAGTTTTTATAATGCCTTCTACAGCCGGTAATTGGACAGTATCTGTAACCGTATTGGTAAATGGTAAATTGGGAACTTTTAGTTTTCCGGTGACTGTAGTAGATCCTGTAAAATCAACTCTAAAATCATTTACCGCATTAAATAATGGCGCAAAATATTTTGTGGCCTTAATCAATCCCGTGAAACCACATATAGGGATCAATGATATGGAAATTGCTATTTATAAAAAAGAATCTATGATGAGTTACCCTGCCGAGAATGGATTCACAATATTAATGGAACCCGAAATGCCTACTATGGGGCATGGCTCACCCAACAATGTAAATCCCATTGGTATAGGCAATGGCCATTATAAAGGCAAAGTAAACTTTACCATGACAGGATTATGGCAGGTGAATTTAGAGTTTATGATGGGTTCTGAAGTAGCAGACGATACACAGTTTTTTGAAATAGAATTCTAACAACCAGGCTGGTTATTTCATAGCGTTTATTTTACAAATAAGCTTTGTGAAATAACCACTGCTTTGTAATATTTCCGTTTTAATTTATTTAACAGGAAGCATTTAATTTTTTAAAAATGAAAAGACTAAGCCATATTGTTATTTTATTACTGATTGTAATAAATTGCCAGGCACAAAATAAAAACACCAACTTAGTAAAAGACAGTAACCGGGTAATTAATTTAGATGAGGTAACCTTAATAACCAAACAAAATGTACCACAACGTAGGCTGGTTAACTTTTTTAAAGCAAACAATGCTTCAACGCTTGAAGATATTTTAAGCAGGTTGCCCGAGCTTTCTTTAACCCGGCGTGGCGCTTATGGCATGGATCCTGCCATACGTTCCTTTAATGGAGGACAAATAAATGTTTTGGTTGATGGGATGCGCATCCATGGTGCCTGTACTGACAAGATGGACCCCGTTACCATTTATATAGAACCCATCAACCTGGAAACACTGGAACTTCAAACTGCATCCAATGGGTTTTCAAGCGGTTCATCCATTGGCGGCACCATAAATATGAAAATTGCTGAACCCGATTACCTGAATAATAAAAAAGTTACCGGTATTATTAGCAGCGGATACCAAACGGCAGCTAAGAGTTTTTACGAATCAATACGCCTGAATTATGCTACAGGCAAGTGGGCCATGCGGGCGAGCGCTACCTATCGCCATAATAGCAACTATAGGAGCGGTGGTGGAGAAAAAATAAATTTCTCGCAATACGAAAAAATAAATTATTCTTTATCTGTAAAATATTTACAAGGCGCTTATAATTTTATCCGTGCAGATGTATTGATGGACGATGGATGGAATATTGGATACCCGGCCTTACCGATGGATGTGGGGTATGCCGGGGCCAGAATTGGTTCCCTAAGTTTTGTTCATGAAAACAGGCAAAAACATCTTGCTAAATTTCAATTAAAGGGATATGCTAACCAGGTACATCATTATATGGATGATACACATCGGCCAGATGTACCCATGCACATGGATATGCCCGGCGAAAGCAAAACGATCGGTTTGTATTCTGAAGCTGAAATTATTATAAATAAAAAACAAAGTATGATGCTGAGGGCAGATGCTTCTTCTACATTTTTAAAAGCCTCTATGACGATGTATCAACCGGGGCAGTTGCCAATGTATATGCTTACCTGGCCCGATAATAAGAAAAATCAATTCGGGCTTTCGTCCTCCTGGGTATTGCAAAAAGATAGTACTACCAAATGGCAACTGAATGCAAGGATAGATTTCATCCGGGCCACTTTAACTACCGAAGAAGCAAAAAGCCAGGTAGGTATTTTTGGCTTTCAACATGCATCAAAGAATAATGTATTGAAAAATGGATCCGTACAATTCACAAAAAAAATAAGTAGTACCATAAAAGCAAATGCCAGCATCGCTTATACTGAAAGGGTTCCTACTGCAAGTGAACGATATGGATTTTATCTTTTTAATAGCAATGATGGATACGATTATATTGGTAACCCGCAACTGCAACCCGAAGAATCGTTGCAGGCTGAAATTTCAGCCAGCTATAACCCCGCCAGAAACAAAGTACAGCTTAGTTTATTTTATAGCCGCATAAGTCATTTTATATCATCAATAACAAATAACAATGTAAGCACCATGACAATTGGCGCTCATGGTGTAAAAACTTATAATAATATTCCACACGCTTTTGTAAGTGGTTTAGAAGCCAGTTGCTTTTTAAAACCATTTCAAAAATTTGATTTTGTTTCAACGCTCCGTTATACATACGCACAGGATTATAAAGATGAGCCACTGCCGGGTATCGCACCATTAAAGAATGTAAGCTCTATCCGCTATCAACCAAACAAAATATTTTACCAGGTAGAAACTGAAATGGCCGCTGCACAAAACAGGATCCGGATAAGTTCCGGCGAAGATGAAACAAAACCATATACACTGTGGCATGTAAGGCTGGGGCTTAATAGTACATTGTTTCAAAAAAATATAGAAATACAAACCGGTATAGAAAATATTTTTGATAAAAATTATCACGAACATTTAGACTGGGGAAATATAGCCAGGCCGGGCAGGAATGCGTATTTACAAATAAAGATGATGTTTTGATGATTTTATTTAGCGTCTTCATCCTTACATTCAAAATGAAATACCGAACCCGTATCTATTGCATAATGAATATTTTTTAAGACCATAGCATTTATTTTTTTATACTCATAAATAATGCTGGGATTGCCATAGTCATCATTTTTTGTAATTGATTTATGTAAAAAATAATATTCATTGCCATTTTGCACTTTGTTGTATTGTGATAAATGAACACCTGATTCTTCAAAATTGTTATAAGCAGGGTTACAATAAAAAAAGTCTGTTTCGGGGTAATCCCGGTCATACATGCCCAATAACATTTTCTCTTCAGCTTCAGAAATTGCAGGGCTTGATAATTTGTGTAATGTTTCATTTTCAATCATGATAGATGCTCCGTCAGTAAGTATTGTAAATGAAAGTTCGGCAATAGGAGTTGAAGGCTCAATATAGGATAAAACAAAATCATTATAGCCTTCATTGTTTTTAAATGTATATACCGATTCGCTATCTTTTATGGCAACATAAAATTTAGGACTACTGCGGAGATTGTGAATTACGGTAGGGAAAGGAATACAATTGGCGTATTGATTAAAAATGGATTTCAATGTATTGGGCGAACTACTTGTATCATTATAATTGATGAGTACCGGAGCTTCGCTGGGCCCTCTATAATGAATGGTATTGCCTTTCTTAATGAAATGATTTGTTCTGCCATATAATACAAATGCATCTTTTGGTTTATAAGGGATTAATTTTCCTGTTGAGCTATCTATGTGAATATTGCCTTTAATTAAAGTACCCATATCAAGCAATAAAAATGTTTTGTTAGGTTTTAATATAATAAGCGAAGTTCCTTTTTTGTATTGGCCGGCAAAATTGTCGCTATTTTGACCATAGGCAGATGCTCCACAAAAAAAAGTGGTAAGCATCATGCAGAAAGAACTTAGTTTGAGGTTCATTGAATGATTTATACTTTATATTCAGTTTGAAATGAGATATCGCTTCGATTAAAATTTTATTTGCCGGGATTTCTTTTTTTGAGATGTTCAAATTCTAATAAATCACCCGGCTGGCAATCTAAAGCTTTACAAATAGCATCTAATGTACTAAAGCGAATAGCTTTTGCTTTACCTGTCTTTAAAATAGAGAGGTTCGATAAAGTGAGGTCCACTTTTTCTGAGAGTTCATTTAATGACATTTTCCTTCTCGCCATCATCACATCTAAGTTAACTATTATTGGCATGCCTTATACAGTTAATTCATTTTCTGATTGAATTTCGATACCTTTTTTAAAGATTTGTGCAATGATAAATAAAGTAACCCCCATAAACAACCATACATCAGCCCCGCCCATATTAAGTGTTTGTAAATCCGGCATCTTTACCCCCTGCTGAATGAACCATTCTCTATATTTTGCACCCCATGCACAAAACAAACCGATGCCAAGGGCAAGATATGTGAGTTTAAAAATAAACCGCTTCATGTCAATGGTAAAGGGTTGCGTAAAATTAAGTTTCTTATCCTGTAAAAATTTTACGATGATATAAAACAGGATCGCTTTTAAAACACCAACAATCGTCATCAATAGTATTTCTATGTAGAAATACCCGCTATCATATTCATACAAGTTTGATAATTGAAAATAGCTGGCATTCCGGGGATTCATAAAATAAGTAGAAATGGCATTATATATAAAACTACCTGCTTCTATACATAAACCAACGAATATAATCCATGAGATTACATGCAATACTTTAAGAATTTGCTTTGTTTCAACTTTAATTTCCATACATTGTTTAATTTTTATTTGAAAACAAAAGTAATAAATAATTATTGATAAACAATAAAAATATATTATTAAACAGAATATATTTTTTATGCCCATTTGATGTGTACCTTCCTTAAGAATTTATTTTGTTGTAAAAAGAACTTACTGAGTGAGTTATTTAAGTTGTACTGCATCTCCTATTAAAGGCGGCAGGCGAAATGACTTTTGATTCATAATTAGGGGCGGCTTCTTTTTTTCTTTCTTTTTAATGCATCTTCAAAAAGCTTTTTTTCTAAAGCCGTTACCGGTAATACAGGCATAACTACCGTTGTTTTCCCGTATGGATCCAATGCTACAAAATTGAAATAGGCTTCGCTAATGAGATATTTATTGCCTGCCAATACTTTTCGTGCATAAGACTGTACAAATATTTCCATTGAACTGCTAAAGGCCCTGGTAATAGTGGCAGTAATGGTAATAATATCCCCCACATTGGCCGCTCTTTTAAAATCTACATGGTTAATAGAAGCGGTAACACAAATTTTTTCGGCGTGAGTTTGTGCACATACGGCAGCCGCAATATCCATCCACTCCACCAGGCGGCCCCCTTGTAATAATCCCATCGGGTTTGTATCATTGGGGCATACTACTTCTGTCTTTCTTACCTGCGATAACGCTGGGCGTTTGCCCTTTTTCATTAAATTCATTTTACAATTTTATTATTCTCAAAATAAGTTTTGAATTACCATGAACTTTCCACTTACAAAGAATTTTGAAGCTTTGCAAAAGTAACCCGGCAACAATAAAAATGGATATAAATGTCTTAAATATGATTTTAATCATGTTTTTTTTCTTTAAAATTATTTTGTAAATCCATAATTAAGGATAACTTTATCCAGAAATATTTAATAAAGTATTTCACCAGGGCATAAAAACATTTTTGTAGAACGCCTGCAAAAAACTTGGGATAAGCGTTACAAAATTTAATTAAAAACCGATTTTGTTTATGAATAAATATTTATTCTCCATCATCCTGGCATCAATACTCATCTTCATATCTATTGATGCAGTGGCACAAGATGCCGTAGCCGGCGAAACATATTTTAAGCAAAATTGTACTGCCTGCCATACTATTGGCAAAGGAAAATTAATAGGTCCCGATCTTGCAAACCTTTTGCAAAGGAGGCCGGAGGCCTGGATACTGAAATTTGTAAAATCTTCACAAACCGTTATTAAAAGCGGGGATACGTATGCCGATTCATTATTCCAGGCATTTAATCACATGGTAATGCCCGATCAGCCTACCGCTACCGATGCAGTAATAAAAAATATTATCGCTTATATAAATACAGCAAGTACTGCGCCTACAGCAACTGTGGCGGCTGTATCCTCTCAACAAACAGACCAACAGACTGGAAAAGCTTCCGGATCATTTTTTACAACAACTAATATTATTCTATTAGCTGTTATTTTCATCATGTTACTTGTTATTGTGTTTTTGGCAAGGGTAAACAAAGGCTTAACGGAGACTATTAAAGATTATTATAGCAGTAACAAATCGTTCTTCTAATTAAATATTGGCATTTGCCATTATTTTCTTTTCAGATTCGCAGTTAGATCATTTGTTTTAAATGATTTTCTATATAGGTTATTTTAATTTTTAAAATGAAAGCATGATGAAAATGCATTCACTATTGTCTGTAATAAGCATGATGCTGCTTATGCTTGCCAGCATCCCAGCTTCGGCACAAAACGCCGGTGACGCTCAAAAAGGTAAAGACTTGTTTGTAGGTAAAGTACGGTTTTACAATAATGGGCCGGCTTGTAATTCCTGCCACAATGTAGATATGAAAGGATTTATCAGCGGTGGCGGACTGGCTAAGGATCTTACCCAGGCCGTTACAAGATTAACTGCAGATGGGGTTAAAGGAATTATTGCCGGTATGCCGTTTCCACAAATGCAAAAATCGTATGAAGGCAGGCCGTTAACTGATGCAGAGATCGCAAACCTGCTGGCTTTTTTAAAAAGTGCAGATACGATGGCAGCTACAGTTCCTCCCAAAAACCCGGTAGGGAAAGATATGATGACGGGGGGTATCGTGGGCGTAATTGTACTGCTAATCCTTTTCTCATTTTTTTGGATAAGAAGAAAACAAAGGCCAGTAAATTATTCCATTTTTAAAAGGCAACATGTTAAGTCTGCCTGATGGTTTTAAAAATGAATGTCATTAATAAAGAATTCCAATAATTAAAATATTAAGATTATGAGTTGGATCGAAGATATCATATCGCCTAAAACCCGTAAATGGGAAGAGTTTTATCGTAACCGTTTTCAGCACGATCGGATTGTGCGAAGCACACATGGTGTAAACTGTACAGGTGGGTGCTCCTGGGCCATACACGTAAAAGAAGGAATTGTAGTTTGGGAAACACAACAGTTAGATTATCCCCTGCTCGAAGATCAGTTGCCACCTTATGAGCCCCGTGGCTGCCAGCGTGGTATTTCTTATTCCTGGTATCTGTATAGCCCTTTGCGTATTAAGTATCCGCTTATACGGGGTGTGTTGTTGGATTTTTTTAGAGATGAAAAAGAAAAAGCTGGTGGAAACCCATTGAAAGCCTGGGAAAATATTCAGAATAGTGAGGAAAAACGTAAACGCTACCAAAAGGCAAGGGGGAAAGGTGGATTCAGGCGGGCAAGTTGGGATGAAGCACTTGAAATAATGGCCGTTGCAAATATTTACACCGCAAAAAAATATGGTCCCGACAGGGTAATCGGATTTTCACCTATCCCTGCGATGTCAATGCTCAGTTATGCTGCCGGCGCAAGGTTTTTACAACTTTTCGGTGGCGTGAACTTAAGCTTTTACGATTGGTATTGTGATCTGCCACCGGCTTTCCCCGAAATATGGGGGGAACAAACCGATGTATGTGAAAGTGCAGATTGGTACAATGCAAAAATGATTGCGGATATGGGTGCAAATCTAAACATGACACGTACCCCCGATTGCCACTTTTTCGCAGAATCACGGCACAACGGTACAAAAGCCGTTGTATTCTCACCCGATTTTAGCCAGGTATGTAAATATGCCGATCAGTGGATACCCAATCATGCCGGAAGTGACGGCGCTTTATGGATGGCAGTAACTCATATTATTCTTAAAGAATACCATTACGAAAAACAAACTCCTTTCTTTATTGATTATGTAAAAAAATATACAGATAGCCCCATGCTGGTGCATCTCGATAAAGTGGGTGATGTATATACACCGGGCAGGATGGTACGTGCCAATGAACTGTCAAAATGGAAAGACATTGAAAACGGCGACTGGAAATTTTTAAGTATTGATGAAACAAGTGGAGAATTTGTTTCTCCCAAAGGAACCATGGGATACCGCTGGGATAAAAATGGCGGCAAATGGAATATGAAATATGAATGTGGCGAAACAGATAAAAGTTTTGACCCGGTTCTTACTTTCTTAAATAAAAATGACGAAACCCTATTTGTTGAGTTTACTGAATTTGGGCTGGCAAAAAAAGCAAACCGGGGAGTGCCTGTACAATGGTTGGATACAGTAAATGGTAAAGTACCCGTAACAACGGTGTATGATTTAATGATGGCACAATATGGTGTTGACAGGAACCTGGGTGGTGAGTACCCCAAAGATTATACAGATACTGACCAGGCATATACGCCCGCCTGGCAGGAAATATTTACTGGTATTGATTCAAAAACAATTCTTCAGTTTGCACGGGAATGGGCCGATACTGCAATTGCCACAAAAGGGAAATGCATGATCATTATCGGAGCCGGCATTAACCACTGGTATCATCAAAACCTCACTTACCGGGCCGGTGCCATGGCGCTCATGATGACCGGTTGTGTGGGTAAGAATGGTGGTGGACTCAATCACTATGTAGGTCAGGAAAAGCTTGCCCCCGTTGAATCCTGGGGTGCGATCTCATTTGCTAAAGACTGGGTACCGGTTTCCCGTTTACAGCAAGCCCCCATTTGGCATTATATCAATACTTGCCAGTATCGTTATGACGGGCTCTACTCCAAATACAATACAGTTCATGAAAATAAATGGACAGATAAACATGTAGCTGATACCATCTTTACATCCGTAAGAAACGGCTGGATGCCCTTTTATCCGCAGTTTAATGAAAATACACTGGAGCTTACGAAACAAGCCATTGCAAATGGTGCCCATACAGATGAAGAGATCAAAACTTTTGTTCTGGATAAATTAAAATCCAAAGAATTAAAATATTCAGTAAGCGATCCTGAAGCTGAAGAAAATTATCCCAGGGTTTGGTATATCTGGCGTGGTAATGCCATACTGGCCAGTATGAAAGGGCATGAGTATGCCTTAAAGCATTACCTCGGCACACATAACAATGTGATTGCTAAAGATGCAGAAGAAAAACCCGAAGAAGTGGTGTGGCACGATATTGCACCCGAAGGGAAATTAGACCTGGTGGTAGATCTTAATTTTAGGATGGACTCCTCGGCTCTTTATTCAGATATTGTTTTGCCTGCTGCATCATGGTATGAAAAAGCCGATTTGAACAGTACCGATATGCATTCATTTATCCATCCGCTTGGCCAGGCTATTGCTCCCGTATGGGAATCAAAAACCGATTGGGATATTTTTAAGAATGTAGCAAAGGTTACAAGTGAGCTTTCTAAAAAATATTTTTCTGAGGTACAAAAAGATATTGTTGCAACGCCACTAAGCCACGATACACCCGATGAAATTACACAGCCCACTATCAAAGACTGGTACCAGGGAGAGTGTGAGGCGGTTCCCGGTAAATCAATGCATAAACTTACCGTGGTAGAAAGAGATTATACCTTATTGTATGAAAAATTCATTACACTGGGCGAAGGTATTCGGAACAACGGGCTGGGCGCACATGGAAATCATTATGCCTGTGAAGAGGAGTATGATGAAATGTGCCACTCACATCATTTTCATCATCGGGAATTTCAGAATAAAATACTTCCTTCTATTCAGGAAGATGAATGGGCAGCCAATGCAGTACTTCATCTATCTACATTAACCAATGGTAAGCTTACAGAAAAAGCTTATCAATATATGGAAAAGAAAACAGGGCTGGTTCTTGCTGATCTTTCTGCTGGAAGCAAAGATGTGAAGATCCGGTATGCCGATTTACTTACAAGGCCACACCGCTACAATACATCACCGGTATGGTCGGGCTTAATGAATGATGGTAGAGCCTATGCTGCTTATACGTACAATGTAGAACGGCTTGTGCCTTGGCGAACATTAACAGGCAGGCAACATTTTTATCTTGACCAGGAATTATATATCGCTTATGGCGAACATCTGCCCACGTTTAAACCTGCGCCATGCCCCGAAGTATATGGCGACTTAAGAGAAACCTGGAAAAAAGGAGAAGCATTGGCGCTAAATTATCTTACCCCGCATGGTAAATGGCATATCCATTCTACTTATATGGAGAACCTGAGGATGCTAACGCTGTCCCGTGGTTGCGAACCTTGCTGGCTTAGTGAAATAGATGCTGAAACGCTGGGTATAAAAGACAACGATTGGGTAGAAGTACATAATGATCATGGTGTATATGTAACAAGGGCCTGTGTGAGTTCAAGAATTCCACCGGGTGTTTGTATCGTTTATCATGTGCCGGAAAGAACAGTTGGCATACCCAAATCGCAATTAAGAGGAAACAGGCGGGGTGGCGGGCACAATAGTGTTACCCGCATCCATCTTAAACCAAATTATTTGAATGGTGGCTATGGCCAATTTTCCTATCATTTTAATTATTGGGGCCCGGTAGCACCTCAAAGAGATACCCACGTGATTGTAAAGAAAATGGAAAAGCTTGTTTGGTGATGTAATGGAGGAAGTTGATGAATCTTTATTTTGATTAGAATTTATCATAGAAGATAATTTAATTAAGCAAGAACTGATAAACTCATTATTAAAAGAAGCAAAAGAATTGACAGCAATTTTTATTTCATCAAGAATAACATTTCAGGACAGTCTAAAAGCAAATCATAAATAATAATTCATAAATCATAAATCATGGATGTTCGTTCACAAATAGCAATGGTTTTTCACTTGGATAAGTGTATTGGTTGCCACACCTGTTCCATTGCCTGTAAAAATATCTGGACCGATAGGAAGGGAGCAGAATATATGTGGTGGAACAATGTAGAAACGAAACCGGGTACCGGGTATCCTACTAAATGGGAAGACCAGGAAATTTACAGGGGCGGATGGGAAAAGAAAAACGGAAAAGTTTCGTTGAAGGGAGCAGGAAAAAGACGTGGGCTCACCAATATATTTTATAATCCCAACCTACCCATTATTGATGATTACTATGAGCCATTTACTTATAAATATTTAGACCTGATAGAATCTCCCGAAGGAGATGACCAACCTACAGCCAGGCCCGTTTCATTAATTACAGGAAAACCAATTGATATAAAAATGGGACCCAACTGGGATGACGATCTTAGTGGCACACCAGACTTTGCCCGCAACGACCCAAATATGAAAAACATTTCTCCGGAAGAGCAGGAAGTAATGTTCCAGTTGGAGAAAATGGCATTTTTTTACTTGCCCAGGATATGTAATCATTGCTTAAACCCAGCCTGTGTTGCATCCTGTCCTTCCGGGGCTATTTATAAAAGAGGGGAAGATGGGGTGGTATTAATTAACCAGGAAGTGTGCCGTGCATGGAGAATGTGTGTAACGGCATGCCCTTATAAAAAATCATATTATAACTGGTACACCGGTAAATCAGAAAAATGTATTCTTTGTTATCCACGTATCGAAGCAGGGCTGGCGCCTGCCTGTATGCACTCATGTGTAGGGAGAATAAGATACCTGGGTGTATTGTTGTATGATGCAGATAAAATTGAATCGGCTGTACATGGCGATGATAAAGATCTTATCAATAATCAACTTGACCTGATACTGGATCCGTTTGATAAAGATGTGATCCGAGCAGCAAAAATGAACGGCGTGGCCGATTCTACCATCCATGCAGCACAGTTTTCACCCGTTTATAAATTCGTAAAAGAATGGGGATTGGCGCTACCATTGCATCCGGAGTTTCGCACATTGCCCATGTTATTTTATGTACCACCACTGCTCCCGGTAATGGCTACTGTAAAAAAAGTAGATAATAAAGAACAGCAGGAAAAAATGGATCCTATTGCAAAAAAATGGGACGATAACTGGCTGTACGATACCAGTACCAAAGAACTCTGGGGTACATTAGATGAAATCCGCTTTCCATTAAAATATATCGCCAGCTTATTTAGTGCAGGAGATGAAGAAATAGTAAAAGATAAATGGAAAAAATTACTGGCGGTACGTATTCATCGCCGCAGGGTAACAGTGGGAGATGTAAGCGATGAAAAAGCGGATGCTACCTTAGCAGATGCAGGCTTAACCGCAGCCGTAGCAGATGCTATTTATGCACTCACTTCATTACCCAAGTTTGAAGAGCGATTTGTAATTCCCGCAGCACACCGTGAGCAGGCTATTGAAATGATGGACTTCACCGGTGATACCAAAGGTGAGGCAGGTTTTGGTATTAAAGGAAAAGTGAAGCGGGGGATATAAGAACAAAAATTATTTAATAATTACAGCATGGGAAATACATTAGAAATTAATACCGGGGAGGAAGATATTTCATATCCGTACCTGGTTGACTACAGTAGGCTTGCAGACCTTTTTATGTACCCGGGTGATGACGGGTATAAAAAAAAGGTAAAGTGCATCTATGATTATCTTTTAGAAACACAGCCCGAAGCTGCTGAAGCGCTGCAACCATTTATTGACTTTACTGAATCATCTTCATTAACCGAAATTCAGGAACTTTTCCTGCGCTCTTTTGATTTGCAGGCCATTACCACACTGGACATCGGCTTTATTCTTTTTGGAGAAGATTACAAACGGGGCCAGTTACTGGTAAATCTTAATACAGAACATAAGAATGCGGGCAACCCTTGCCATACCGAATTGGCAGATCATTTACCCAATATCCTGAACCTGCTTCCTAAAATGAAAGATGATAGTATGCGTTGTGAAATTACGATTCGCTTACTGATGCCGGCAGTACTGAAGATGATTGATGAGTTTTCTACTGACAGGGTAGAAAAAAAAGATGTAGTATATAAGAAGCACCAGAAAATTTTACTGGAGAGCTCTCAACATTATAGGCTCATTTACCAGAATTGCCTAAAAGCCTTATTCATTGCAATGGAAAATGATTTTGGTTATGATGCCACGGTAAATGAATTCTTAACCCAGCAATCTGAACAAAAAGATGCTGCCGGTATTCAAGGCAATACAGCATTATGTTCAGGCCCAATACCACAGGCCGATTACACCCGTAGTATTGATACAGAGATGAAAATTGAAAAAGATTAAAAATAAAATATTATGGACGCACTAAATAATTTTTTCCTGATTGCGTTGCCTTATGTTGCGCTTGCCGTTTTTCTTATCGGTTCTATCTATCGGTACACGTATAAAGGGTTCCAGTTCTCTTCGCTTTCTTCCCAGTTCCTGGAAGGGAGAAAACTATTTTATGGTTCCGTTCCATTTCACTGGGGAATACTTTTTATATTCACCGGCCACTTAGTTGCTTTCTTAATTCCACGTGGTATATTGGCCTGGAACAGCCAGCCTCTTCGCCTTATGATCCTGGAAATTAGTGCGTTTATTTTTGGTATTAGTATGCTGGTAGGCCTCATCAATCTTCTGATTAGGCGATATACTACACCCCGGCTAAGGTTTGTAACCAATAAAATGGATTTTGTAATTTATATGTTACTGATCCTTCAAACCATTACGGGCTTGTGGATTGCTTATAATTTTAGATGGGGATCTTCCTGGTTCTCTACCTTACTGGTTCCTTATTTACACTCCATTTTTAAATTACAACCCGATATCTCTGCAGTTTCTTTACTGCCCTGGACGGTGAAATTACATATCATCGGTGCTTTTACAATTATTGGTATCGTTCCATTTTCAAGACTCATACATTTCCTGGTACCTCCCATAAATTATATCTGGCGTCCTTACCAGCAAGTAAGATGGTATTGGGGCAGGAGAAAAGTGCGTAGCCCCCGTACCCCATGGTCATTGCATCGCCCCAAAAACAATTAACGTGTTACTCAATATTGTTACAGATGATGAATTATTAACCAGCCAGGTTGTAAAAGGCATCCTGCTATGCCTTATTGCCGTAGGTATTGTTTTTAATTTTTTTAAAATAATAAGAACAGGACCAGCTAAAAAGAAAATAATCAATTCCGTTTTTTTTATCATTTTATCTATTGGTATTGTTTTGATCTATAAGCAATACCGCATTGAAGGATCTTTATTAAAAGATCCGAAATATGTGCAGGGGAAAACGATTCGGTTTTGTAATGTTTTTGCATTGGGGCAGGGCGTATTATTCGAGTATGAAGTAAATGGGCAAACGTATAGGTGCTGCAATACATTTCACCCGGTACCGGTAGATAGCATACTTGTGCCGGGCGGTATTTTTATGGTACGCTATTCAGATAAATTTCCCGAAAAAGGCCGAATGGATTTTACTAAAAAAATAAATGAGTAAGCATACATGAATGATCCAAAAACCATAAATACCAGGACCTCTCATCGAATCTTGTTTTTAAGTACCCTCGCCTTTACGGTATGCTTTGCTGCATGGATGATCAATGGCGTATTGGTTACATTCCTGGTAAATAATGCTGTTTTTAAATGGTCACCCATACAAATTGGTTGGTTACTGGGTGTACCGGTTTTAGTGGGATCGGTTTTTCGTTTACCTGTTGGGATGCTTACTGATAAGTATGGTGGAAAGTGGGTGATGTCCTTAATTTTATTTTTTTGCGCAATCCCCATGTTTTTTTTATCGCAGGCAAATAGTTATACCAGTTTTCTGCTACTAAGTGTGGGGTTTGGATTGTCGGGCGCCTCTTTTGCGGCAGGTGTTGCTTACACCAGCCTTTGGTATCCCAAAGAAAAGCAGGGAACGGCACTGGGTATTTTTGGAGCAGGTACTATGGGCGCTGCATTAACAACATTATTTGCACCTACCATTTTAAATAATCTTACAAGGCATGGAGCATACCTGGAAGGTTGGCGTACCCTTCCAAAATTATATGCTGCCTTGCTGGTAGTGGTAGCGGTGATATTTTTCTTAGGTACCATTCATAAAAAGCCTGTTGAAAATAAAACAATAGCGCAGCGGTTATCTCCATTAAAAGAAATAAGGGTATGGCGGTTTGGGCTTTACTATTTTTTTGTTTTTGGAAGTTTTGTTGCATTGTCTCAATGGCTTATTCCATACTATGTGAATGTATATGCAATGAGTATTGTGATGGCTGGTTTTATGGTTACTGCCTTTAGCTTGCCAGCAGGTTTAGTAAGGGCTGTAGGCGGCTGGCTAACTGATAAAGTAGGAGCACGTATGGTTTTGATCTGGGTTTTTGGAGTATGTATTGTAAGCATGATTTTTCTGTTTATTCCCCGTATGGAAATACAGGCACCGGGGCAGGGGATCATGGCAAATAAACCAGGTGTCGCCCAATTCGTTTCAAACGATAAGATCATTATTGGTGAGGATACTTACATGTTGCAAAATAAATCAGGCGACTCTTCAGAAGTTTCTATACGCTTTGGCATTCATCATGATAATGAAGGCTTCTTATTTTTACCTACTACTATTTTTCACCAGGAAGCTAATATAAAGCAAGGTGATACAGTAGCAAAGGGACAATTAATTGCAAAAGGAGTTACCTTAATTTATTTCCAGGCAAATAAATGGATATTCACAACCCTGGTATTTCTTATTGGTATTATGATGGGGCTGGGAGGAGCAGCTGTTTATAAACATATTTCTGATTATTATCCCACCAATATTGGAACTGTGGGCGGAATTGTGGGCGTATTGGGCGGCCTTGGTGGTTTTTTCGGCCCGATACTTTTTGGGTATTTACTTAAATCAAGTGGTGTTTGGACGTCTTGCTGGATGTTTCTCGCTGCCCTGGCAGCTATATGTATCGTGTTGCAGCGCTTAGCCATTAAAGCCATTAAGCAGCCTGCATAAAAATATAATATTAATAAAAAGATTGCGGTTTTATTAAATTAATAAATTGACAAGAACACAAAACAATATCAGGTTTTCTTACTTTGCCACAGCAGTAGAGTATATAAGAGAAGGCGTTAAAAACCTTTCTCCATCATACTTTGCGTTGGTAATGGCCACCGGTATTATTTCTATAGGAACCTTTCTCATGGAAATGAAATGGATTGCTGAGGCGTTATTTTTTCTCAATAATATTTTTTACATCATACTTTGGATCTTCACTATTCTGCGGATGATGTGGTATTTTAGTTTAGTAAAAAAGGACCTTACCAATCATTTATCGGGAACCGGTTTCTTTACTACCGTAGCCGGTACCTGCGTATTGGGTATCCAGTATATTTTAATGTATGAGCAATTACACATTGCATTATCGCTCCTGATTTTTGGTATCTTATTATGGTTGTTTTTAACCTATACCATTTTTACAACACTTACTACACAACAGGATAAACCCACTTTAGATAAAGGCATTACAGGAGGATGGCTTACCGCTATCGTAGCAACTCAATCAGTTTCTATATTAAGTGCATTAATTGCATCGCATATCAAACAACCCTATCGTATTGAAATTAATTTTTTCGCACTTTCTATGTGGCTCTGGGGCGGTATGTTCTACATCTGGATGATTTCATTAATTTTTTACCGTTATACTTTTTTTAAATTTTCACCTGATGACCTGGCGCCACCTTACTGGATCAATATGGGCGCAATGGCTATATCTGCACTGGGCGGATCGGTGCTTATCATAAATGCACCCGATGCCCCTTTGCTGCAATCCATGCTTCCTTTTCTTAAAGGGTTTACCGTATTTTACTGGGCAACGGGTACCTGGTGGATTCCGATGCTCATCATCCTGGCAATATGGCGGCATGTGTATAAAAAATATCCGCTTAAATATGATCCATTATATTGGGGCGCAGTATTTCCGCAAGGCATGTATGCAGTATGTACTTTCCGTATGGCAAAGGCATTGCATATTCCATTTTTGCATTATCTCTACCAGGCATTTATATACATAGCTTTGTGTGCATGGATCATCACATTTACAGGCTTGTTACGGTTCTTATTGAATGAATGTAAAAAAATAAACCAGAGAATAAAAAATACTGCTATTCAAAACAATTATCTATAATTATTTTTATAGCATCAAAAAAAATTTTAAACAACAAAATAAATAAGATGAATAATATTTTTGAAAAAGAAAATCATAAAAAAGATGATTACATAAAAAGGTTTGTAGATAAAGATCCGGGTTCTGATCCTGTGTATTCGCCAATGGCGCCCCCCGAAGCGTATCAACCACCTGCCACTGAACCGGTACCTTTTGAAGAGCTGCATCCATTCATACAACTTCTTATGACCGAACATAAGAATATGCTGACACAATTAGATGAATTTGAAAAAAATTTATTAGAGATAAAAAAAGAAGGTATTAATAAAGAGAGGAACAGCAAGCTCGGCGAATTCTTTGAATTCCTGGATAATAAAATTGTATTGCACAATCTCAAAGAAGAAAGAGTTTTATTTCCATACATCCACGACCGTATGATTGATAATGGAGAATGTGGATCCGGGCCGGTTCCCGAAACGGCAATAGATATGCTGGAGCATGACCATATCAAAACAATGGAATTTGGTACACTCACTTTCAGCCTCATGGGCGTCGCTTCACGCCTTACAGATCGTATTTCAAATGCATTACTGATTGATACTGCTATTGAACAGGGATTGGCATTGGTTGAATTGCTTCGCCTGCACATTTTCCGGGAAGATAATGTGGTGTTTCCATTGGCACATAAATATTTAACGGCAAGCGACAACGAAGGAATTACAAATAAGATGAAAAAATATTTTTCAGTGGATTTGTCATAAATAAATTGAATATGCTTACAGATAAATTTAACCGGGTACACAATTATCTCCGTATTTCACTTACAGATAAATGCAACCTGCGTTGTGCTTATTGCAACCCAATAGATTTGCCTAAAGGTTATTTCAGAGGTTTGCCACGAATGACTGCAGATGAAATTGAACAAATTGTTTCTGTATTTGTAAAAGAGGGTGTGAAAAAAATCCGGCTTACAGGCGGAGAGCCTTTGGTGAGAAAAGATGCACAGGAAATTATAGAACGAATATCTAAATATCCGGTAGAATTGGCTATCAGTACCAATGGCGTGCTGGTGGATAAGTACATAGATGCATTTAAAAATGCAGGGATTCAATCAGTAAATGTGAGTTTAGATTCTTTGACAAGAGAAAAGTTTTTTGCGATCACCAAACGGGATGAATTCAATCGCATCCTGGATAATATTTATCTTTTGCTACAACATGATTTTCATGTAAAGATCAACGTAGTGGTAATGAAAGCAGTGAATGATGATGAGCTGAATGATTTTATCGCCTGGACAAAACACCTACCGTTACACGTACGGTTCATAGAGTTTATGCCTTTTGCCGGCAACGAATGGAGCCGTGAAAAAGTTTTTTCTTACCAGGAAATGCTGGATCAAATTTCTAAAGAATATAATTTTATGAAATTACAGGATGCAAAGCATGATACTGATAAAAAATACTTTGTTCCGGGGCACGATGGTACTTTTGCCATCATCAGCACCATGAGCCAGCCATTTTGTGGTGGTTGTAACCGTATGAGATTAACAACAGATGGCAAAATGAAAAATTGCCTTTTCTCAAAAAGCGAGGTAGATATTTTGAGTACATTAAGAAATGGGCAAGATATCACACCGCTTATTAAACAATGTGTTTGGGAAAAAGAAAAAGCACTTGGCGGGCAGTTTACATCTGTTTATGAAAACCTGGACGCTTCAAAAATCAGCAACCGGAGTATGATCAATATTGGGGGATAAAAAATTAACTATGCGTATTTTGTTAACCGGTGCTAACGGATATATCGGCATGAGAATATTGCCGGTTCTTGTAGAGGCAGGCCATGAGGTTACATGCGTGGTTAGGGATACCAAACGGTTTAAGCCCACTAAAAGTATTTTAGAAAAAGTTCAGATCATTGAATATGATTTCCTGTATCCTGAAAATGCCATTCAGCATTTTAAGAATAAAGAATTTGATGCTGCTTATTACTTAATTCATTCTTTGGGCGATACCACTACTACGTTGAAGGAATATGAATTAAGATCAATAGGATGTTTTGTGCTGGTGGCTACACTTACAAAAGTAAAACAGATCATTTACCTGGGTGGCATCAGCAATGAAGAAAATCTGTCAAAACATTTATATGCACGAAAAGTAGTGAAAGATGTGATCATGCAATCCGGTATCCCTTATACTATTTTTGAGGCTGGTATCATTGTAGGTTCCGGTAGTATATCTTTTGAGATTATCCGTGATCTTACTGAAAAATTACCTGTAATGATTGTGCCCCGCTGGTTGAATTCTAAATGCCAACCGATTGCCATAAGAAATGTAATCAACTATTTGCACTTATGCCTCTCCAATGAAAATGCATTTTCACGGACTTTTGAAATTGGCGGCCCAGATGTTTTAACTTATAAACAAATGATTCTGCAATTTGCAGCCGTTCGGGGATACAAAAGATATATTCTTTCTTTACCTGTACCATTTCCTGGCTTATCTGCTTACTGGCTTTACCTTACTACGTCGGCAAATATTACAATTGCACGCCAATTGGTACATAGCATGAAGAATGATGTTATATGCAAAGAGTTTTCTATCCGTGAAATTATTCCACAGAAATTAATTCCTTACAAGGAAGCTATTGAAATGGCTTTTGAAAGAATTGCACAAAATATGGTAGTTTCAAGCTGGACAGATTCGGCATCCAGCAGCTTAAATCGTTTAGATGTAAATGAGCATATCGAAGTTCCGGTGAACGGTTGTTATCAGGATCGTAAGTGGACAGAGATTGACAGGGATAAAATTAAGGAAGTGGCTGATCGCTTTTTTGGAATTGGTGGCGAACAGGGATGGTATTATGCTGATAAATTGTGGAGGATCCGTGGTATATTAGACAAATTAGTAGGAGGCGTAGGATTGAGCCGGGGCAGAAGAAGCAAAATAGATATTGAAGCCGGAGATACAATTGATTTTTGGAGAGTGATACTGGCAGACCGAAAAAATTATCGCTTGCTTTTATTTGCAGAAATGAAACTGCCCGGCGAAGCTTGGCTTGAGTTTGCAATTATTCAAAATGAAAGCCGGTGCATTTTAAAACAAACTGCAACTTTTCGCCCTAAAGGTATTATGGGTCGTAACTATTGGTATTCAATGCTGCCTTTTCATTATTTTATTTTCAGGAATATGCTGAAACGGATTGCAGGAATAAAAAAAATTAAAAAGTTTTAGAAATGATAACGGTGCCTGAAGCAAGAAAACTAATTCATGAAAATGGGCTGCAAACAAAAGTTGAAATGATGTTCTTAAATGCGGCTTATGGATTCGTATTGGCCGAACCTGTCCTTTCACCAATTGATACACCACCATTTGACCAATCAGCCATGGACGGTTATGCATTTTCTTTTGAAACCTGGGATGGTAAATCCGATTTATTTTTAAATGGAGAAGTGCAGGCAGGAAATTATTTGGCACAAAATCTAAAGCCTAACGAAGCCATTCGCATATTTACCGGAGCCGCTTTACCACTGGGTGCTAATACTGTGGTTATCCAGGAAAATGTAATAAAAAATGGTAAGTACATTAGCATAAATGATGATAAACTCATCAAAGGAAGCAATGTAAGGCTGCAAGGTTCGCAAACTAAAAATGGAGAGATTGCCTTGCCCGAAGGACATTATCTTTCACCAGCATCTATTTCATTTCTGGCAGGTTTGGGTATTGATAAAGTGAAGGTTTATTCAAATCCTGTTATCAGCATTATTGTTACCGGAAAAGAATTAATAAAACCCGGGGAGGCCATGAGTAAGGGAAAAATTTATGAATCCAATTCACTTGGGCTTTCTGCTGCATTGGGGCAAATGAATATTGTTCCTGCTTCCGTAGAAATGGTGGATGATGATGAAGATAAAATAACCAATGCTATCAACAATCAATTAAGTTCAGATATTATCATTCTATCCGGAGGTGTGTCGGTAGGCGATTACGATTTTGTTATTTCATCGCTACAAAAATGTGCCGTAAAAGAAATATTTCATAAGGTAAAACAGAAACCCGGCAAACCCTTTTATTTTGGTAAACATCAGCAAACCCTTGTCTTCGGGCTTCCCGGGAATCCCGCATCGGTGCTTACCTGTTTTTATGAATATGTAGCAAATGCTATCAGCAGCTTTATTAAAAAAGAATATTTTAAAAAAATATCACTGCCATTATCAAATGATTATAAAAAGAAACCAGGAATGACTTTTTTTCTTAAAGGAAAAACAAAGCTCAATGAGGTTTCAATTTTAGAAAACCAGGCAAGCTATCTGTTGAATTCTTTTGCCGTTGCAGATTGTATCATTGAACTGGAAGAAGACAAAGAACAATTTCTGAAGGGAGAAATGGTAGAGGTTCTTATGATTGATTGAAGATTCAGACTGAAAAAAATTATAAAAATATTTTAGCCACAGGAAATAATGCACACTGAAATTATCTTTTATATATTGCTTTTTATGGTTGCTTTTCTCTATTCATCCGTAGGGCATGGTGGTGCCAGCGGCTATTTGGCACTCATGGCATTTTTTTCCTTTGCACCTGAGATGATGAGGCCAACCGCATTAATACTGAATCTTTTTGTTTCGCTCACTGCCTTTATACAATATTATCGAAACGGGCACTTCCGCTGGAAACTGTTCTGGCCTTTTGCAATTGCATCTATTCCCGCTGCTTTTGTCGGAGGGTTAATCATCATGGATGCAGCCTGGTACAAAAAAATTCTAGGAATGCTGCTTCTCTTTCCGGTGGTAAGATTAGGAGGTATAAAATTTAATTCCGAAAATACAGATAAAGAACAAACCCTGTTTGCTTCCTTGCTCATAGGCGCCATTATCGGTTTATTTTCCGGGATGATTGGTATTGGCGGAGGAATTATTTTAAGCCCGGTCATATTATTGTTGCATTGGGCAAATATGAAGCAAACTGCAGCAGTATCTGCATTGTTCATCTTTGTAAATTCACTTGCAGGTCTGGCCGGTATTTTTACAACAGGATTTGAATACAAACCCGAAATTGTGTGGATGATTGTAATTGCATTTTCAGGCGGCCTTGCCGGTTCCTACCTGGGTGCGAAGAAATTGAATCATTTATTTTTAAAAATATTGTTAGCAGTCGTTTTGCTGATGGCGTCAGTTAAATTATTATTTGCCTGAGGGATGTATAAACCAATAAAATTTGTATTGTTGTTAAGACAGCAGTAGAAGCAGATTTTATTTTCAATCAAATTTATTTAATGAATTGAGTATGGAAAAAAATAGAAAAATACAAGTTAGAGGAGCTTTCATAAATGTTGCTAACGGGCAATTTGAAGACTATATTTCATTAACGGATATTGCCCGTTATAAAGATGCAGAACATACAGATTCTATCATCCAAAATTGGATGCGGAACAGAAATACCATCGAATTGCTAGAATTTTGGGAAACGATTTACAATCCTGGTTTTAAACCCCTCGAATTCGAGGGGTTTAGAAAGCAAGCAGGGCTAAACAGCTTTGTGATGACACCAAAGAAATGGATAGAAAGCACTAATGCAATTAGAATTACCTCAAGGCAAAAGATTGATACAACTCAAAAATAAAATCGAAGCCCAATTTGTGACCAATAAAATAAACCATATTAACGCATACATTCTCGCCGGAGGCAAAAGTTCCCGCATGGGAACAGATAAGGGATTGCTCTTATTCAATAACAAGCCAATTGTACAAAGAATTATTGAGCAATTATCGCCGGCAGTAAATGAAGTGATTATTGTTTCAAACAATCATGAGTATGAACAATTCGGATTGCCAGTAATTGAAGATTTGATAAAAGATATTGGCCCCGCAGGCGGTATTCATGCGGCTTTGAGCCACACCCAAACTGAACAAACATTTATTGTGAGTTGTGATATGCCTTTCATTGCTGCCAATGCTGTTACATACGTGATGCAGTATGCAACACATTCGCAAATAGTCTTGCCATTGTTTCACGGTAAAATCCAACCCTTATTTGGAGTTTATTCCAGGCAATGTTTACCAAAATGGAAGCAACTTATTGAGCGGGGAATTATTAAATTGCAGGAGATGGTAACTTATTTTGATTTGTTGAAGTTAGATAATCAAAAAAATGAACTATTTCATGATTTATTGTTTACGAACATAAATAATGAAGATGATTTTCAGAATGCATTAAAACAATTATAAAATGGAGATTGATGTACTTACATTCGGGCAAATTACCGATATCATCAAAGAGGCTAAGTTGAAAATTTCTGGCGCAGAGAACACTGATGAATTAATTAAATTGCTTGAAAATAATTACCCCGCATTACAATCCAATAAATATTCTATTGCTGTAAATAAAAAAATCATCCAGGAAAATACGCAATTGCAGCATCAGGATACTGTTGCGATACTTCCTCCTTTTTCAGGGGGATAAATAAAACAAAATGACTTCTTTAAATAAATATCACCGATATCAGCGTCAAACAGTCCTCAAAGAATTTGGGACTGCTGCACAGGAAAAATTATTCCGGTCAAAAGTATTGGTCGTGGGAGCCGGAGGGCTCGGTTGTCCGGCTTTGCAATACCTGGCTGCCGCCGGTGTTGGAACTATTGGGATTGTTGATTTTGATATTGTAGAATTTACCAATCTTCAAAGGCAAACTTTGTATTCTGTTGAAGATATCGGAAAACTCAAAGCGCAAACAGCGGCTGATAAAATGAAAGCATTTAATCCGGATATTCTGTTTCATATTCATAACATTAAATTAGACTCAAAAAATTCACTTGATATAATAAGTAGTTATGATGTAGTGATGGATGGCACTGATAATTTTGCAACACGATACCTTATTAATGATGCATGCATGTTACTAAATAAACCTTTGCTGTATGGCGCAGTACTTCGCTTTGAAGGGCAGATTGGTGTATTTAACATGGAAGATAAGGACACGAATATCAAATCCAATTATCGTGATTTGTTTCCTGTTCCTCCGGATCCCGCATCTGCGCCATCTTGTAACGAAGCAGGTGTGCTCGGCGTATTGCCGGGTATTATTGGTACCATGCAGGCAACTGAAGTCATTAAAATTATTACTGGCATTGGCAAACCTTTGTGCAACACTATTATATCTTACAATGCGCTGACTAATTTATTTTACGACTTTATGATTTCGCCGGCAAAAGGAACCGATGCATCCGTTCCAAAAAATAAAGAAGAATTTGAGAAGTTTGATTATGAGTGGTTTTGTAATGCACACGCAGTATTGAATGAACTAACACCGGCAGAATTTGACGGACTTAGAATACAGGAAAAAATAGAAATCATTGATGTTCGTGAAATAGGTGAATTACCTGAAGTGGATGAATTTTTATTTACACAAATTCCTTTGAGTGTATTTGAAAATGAGTTGAAGAGCATTACAATAAAAAATAAAATTGTTGTTTTTTGCCAAACAGGAAAGCGAAGCCTGGCTGCAGTAAAGATACTGAATGAAAAATTTCCGAAATGTTCTGTCTGGAGTTTGAAAGGAGGAATAGAGGCATGGAAAAAAGATTACCTTAACAGTTTACATGCATCATCAATAAAACCATGATGGAAGAAAAAAGAGGTCATACAATATTTATTGACGGGCCAATCAATCCCGGTTTCATTGCAGAAGCTATTGCAAAGCATAGTCATAAAAAAAATATCGGAGCCCATAGTATTTTTCTTGGCCAGGTGCGTAGTGACAAAATTGGTAATGAAGAAGTAGCCGCAATAGAATACACAACCTATCGGGAAATGGCAGAAGAAAAATTTCACGATATCAGGGAAGATGCTTTTAAAAAGTTTTCAATAATATGCATGCATATATATCACAGTCTTGGAATTGTAAAGGCAGGAGAAATTAGTTTATTTGTATTTACTTCCTCCATTCATCGTAAAGATGCCATTGATACCTGTGAAGCAATTGTTGAACGGATTAAAAAAGAAGTACCCGTTTGGGGAAAAGAAATTTTTACCAATGAGAATTCTCAATGGAAAACCAATACATAAAAAGTTATGATAGATATTACCAACAAAATAAAATCACATCGTTCTGCAATTGCACAGGCCATCGTAAGCGTCAGCAAGCAGGAAACCATTGAGGCTGTAAAAAATAAAACAGTTCCCAAAGGCGATGTGTTGGAAGCCAGTCGTATAGCGGGTTTGTTTGGAATTAAGAGAACCAGTGATATGATCCCCGATTGTCATCCATTGCCAATAGAGTTTGCAGCAGTAAAGCATACAATAGAAGGGCTGGATATTATTATTGAAACAGAAGTCCACACTATTTACCGTACCGGGGTAGAAGTGGAAGCAATGCATGGTGCCTCGGTGGTAGCGCTAACTATTTATGATATGCTGAAACCGATTGATAAAGAAATTGAGATTAAGAGCATTAAACTACTTAAGAAAAAGGGTGGCAAATCCCAATATAATGACAAGCCGATCCGGTCTCTTTCTGCAGCAGTAATTGTATGTTCTGATAGTATATCAGCCGGGAAGAAACAGGATACCGCCGGCAAAGCCATCATTAGCAAATTAGAAAAATCAGAGATTGCTATTAAAGATTATTGCATCATTCCTGATGAAATAAAAGTGATACAGGAAAAAGTACAATCACTGTATGAAAATAAAATGGATTTAATCATTCTAACGGGTGGCACTGGTTTATCTCCAAGAGACGTTACTCCCGAAGCCATATACCCCATGCTCGACCGTGAAATTCCCGGCATTGCCGAAGCAGCCAGGAATTATGGCCAGGAGCAAACTCCCTATTCGATGTTATCGAGAAGCATTTGTGGATTAAAAGGGAATACCCTCATTTTAGCATTACCCGGCTCTACCCGGGGCGCTTCAGAAAGTATGGACGCATTATTTCCATACATACTACATATTTTTAAAATTATGGCACTTCTACCTCATCAATAAAAAGAATGATCTTTTCAATTAGCAAAAAAACAAATACACCGTTTATGAAATATTCGATAATCATAAAAATGATATTTAGCGTTTGGTTTTCATTAGTAGGGGTTATTGCTTGGGCGCAATTAATAGTAAATATAAATAATGGCCCTGTACAGGCATTTAGCAAATATGATTGCAAGCCGTCAAAAAGATTGGGTAAATCCAGGCTTTATCTAAATGAAAAGGTCTGGCTAAAGAAAGGAGATTGGCTGGTTGCCAAAGCAGGATGCCATAGTAGAAGGCCGGTAAGTATTGATGTGTATGACCGGGTTTCAGGAAAATATGTAAGTACAAATGAAGATACTGTTCTGCATACTTTCGGGTTAATCAGGTATCGAAGCGAACTGATTTTCCAGGCAAACAGAACGGATACTTTTGATGTACTCTTCAATATTAATTATAAAAATGAGATTGTGGAATTGGAGAATGAAATGAATGATTCTTATGGATTTTACAGCCGTAGCCTGGATACTGCATCAATTGATTATACAATAGCTATTTTAAACCAGGACTGGCAGCCTAAAGATACAAGTTGGGGGTTTCAGCAACGCCTATCTTATATATGCAATAACTGGACCGCAGGATTTAGCACGATTCCTAAAACATATGATAAAAATGAATTAGAAAAATACAAAAAGATACTAGCATATTATCCTACAAACCCGGTTCCACTTGATAACCAGATGGCTGTGAGTTTACAATTGCTTGACCACGGTAATAAATTGATTTATTTTATGTACAGCAAAGACGAACCCTATGTCCAGGCAAAAAAATTATATGATGAATTATTTGTGAAGTTAAAAGCAGCAACGGATAAATATAAAATTTCTAATTTATCTGATATGAGAAGGATAAATGAATTAGCTACCACTTATTTCATGGTAAAAATTCCGTATGAAAAAAAGCCATTTGAATTTTATCTATATGAAGATGCCGGAAAAGGATTCCGGTATTTGCCCATAAATCTTTTTTTATATGGTAACAAACAATCAGCTAAAGTGATAGTAGCAATCGGAGAAGGAAGTAGCGATGTGTATGATATCGTTTATTAAAAAGCATTTATTTGGATGCATATACTTTCCTGAAATGAACGATTATTTATGAATACCCTAGTATCTGCTGTTCTCAAGGTAACAAAAAAAATATTTTATACCTTAAAAATGAAGAGGATGCATCAATCATAGCATAAAAATGAGTGTGCATTTCAAAAAAATTGTTTGTCAGTATCATAATTAAAGATATTTTTGTCGTTAATTATGTAAGTGGATATATGCCTTCTGATAAACAAAAAATTACAGTTGCCGTTTTATTGCTGGTCTCATTTTTATCTTATTCTTTTTACATATATACTTCATTACCTGTAAAAGAAAGCCCGGTATCTAATAAGGCCAGCGAGGGGAAACAGTTATGGCAGCAATATAATTGTAATGCTTGTCACCAGGTATATGGGCTGGGTGGGTACCTGGGTCCCGATTTAACGAATGTATATTCAAAAAGGGGCGCTAATTATATTTCTTCTTTTTTAAAAAGTGGTACGGCCATTATGCCAAATTTTCATTTAAGCGATTCCGAAATTGAATCGCTTACTGCTTATTTACAAAATATTGATTCCTCCGGAAAAGCAGATCCCCGAACTTTTAAAATTCACTTTGATGGAACCATTGAACAATAAGCAACTCACTACTTCAAAATTATTTTTAGTAGCAGGTTTATTGTTACTGGCCGTAGGTATCCTTTTTGGCTTGATTGGGGCATTACAATATATTATGCCGGGCCTTTTTAAAAAGTATCTTTCTTTTGAAAGAATAAGGCCATTGCATGTTTCATCGGTTGTGTTTTGGATCATTTTTGGAGCGATGGGCGGAGTGCTTACTTATTTACAGGAACATACCGGTAAAAAAATATATTCTGCAGTATTGCTAAAAATTCAATTTATCATCTTTTGTTTATCCATTCTTGCCATCCTGGTTTCTTATAGTATCGGAATTTTTGGCGGAAGGGAATATTGGGAATTCCATCCATTATTAGCGTTGCCCATTGCCATTGGCTGGGTATTGTTTTTGGTGAATTTTATAAAATCTATGGGAAGTTTTCGCAAGCAACCTGTGTATGTGTGGATGTGGTTAACGGGTGTAATTTTTTTCTTATTCACTTTTGCTGAATCTTATTTATGGGTATTCCCTTACTTTAGAAATAATGTGGTAAATGATATGACCATTCAATGGAAATCTTATGGATCAATGGTGGGTTCCTGGAATATGCTGATTTATGGCTGCAGTATTTTTTTAATGGATAAAATAAGTAAGACCAAAACCTATGGCCATTCTACCATTGCATTTGTACTTTATTTTACCGGTTTGTTTAATCTCATGTTCAACTGGGGGCATCATATTTATACTTTACCAACACATGCTTATGTAAAGCATATTAGTTATGCGGTAAGTATGACGGAGCTCTTTATTTTGGGCAGGATCATATATTTGTGGCGGGCTTCGTTAAGCACCGCAAAAAAACATTTCTATTCATTTAGCTATCGCTTTTTAGCTGCGGCTGATGTATGGATATTTTTAACTTTATTGCTGGCCATTTGCATGTCAATCCCTGCCATAAACGTATATACACATGGTACCCATATTACGGTGGCTCATACCATGGGCGCTACCATTGGTATTAATAGTTTTTTATTACTTGCTTTTGGATTCGATATTTTGCATGATACCTGCCGAACTTTTGAACCTTATAAAAAAATGTTTACCACTGGGTATTGGCTTACCAATATTTCACTATTTACTTTTTGGATTTCATTGATCGGAGCCGGGGTAATGAAAGCACATTGGCAAATGAGTATATCGCAGGTTCCATTTAGCAGTATGATGGAACAATTAAAACCCTTTTTTATTGGTTTCTTTATTTCAGGCTGCTTTCTGGTAACAGGGTTTCTCATGATCATTTATCCATTATTAAAAAATCAATTGGCTTGTTATTTCAATCCAAAACCCGGGCAAATTTACCCTGCATATCATTCATCTAACAGATTAAGTGTAAAGTAAACTTTGCAGCCATTCAGCCATATCCTATTATACATTTACAAAATATTTACTGTTCTATCTTTCATATTCAAGGCATTATACAGTATTTTACCATTAAGGATAAAAACATCTTTAATTATGATAATTATCATAGTTTGGTTTGAGCGATGTCATAAATTGATAGCTTAGCGGGGTCTAAATTTGCGCCTCAAATAGATCATAAATGAAAAATAGTTTCCATAAAATAGCGCTCATTGTAATATGTATCATCTCATCTCACCTATTATTAGCCCAGGAAAATAATTTTACAATATCAGGACAATATAGAGTAAGAGGGGAATTACGACATGGATTTCGAAGTTTGGCAGCAGATAGTTCTAAAGCTGCCTTTTTTATTTCACAGCGGGCCCGGTTGATCTTTGATTATAAAAAAGATAAGATCAGCAGTAAAATATCAATTCAAGACAGCAGGACCTGGGGCGATGAAGAACAAAAAAAAGATATCGGCGGTTTGCAGGTAAATGAATTATGGGTACAACTGGCCCTTTGTAAAAACTATGCATTAAAAATGGGGCGCCAGGAATTGGTTTATGATGATCAGCGGTTATTGGGAAACCTGGACTGGGGTAACCTAACCATATCGCATGATGCATTATTATTAAAATATGAAAATAAAGAAAATCATTTTCAATGGCATATTGGGGGCGCATTTAATCAAGCTGGTGAGCCATTGTTTGGAACTAAATACACGCTCAAAAATTATAAAGTTTTGGCTTTGGCATGGTTGAAAAAAGAATTCAAAGAATCTCATTCTATTTCAGCGATAGCGATATTGAATGGCGTTAATTCTACAATTGTTTCTTCTCCCGCAGTAAAATCTAATATCACATTTGGCCCGATATACAACTTTCATCATAATAGCTGGAAGTTTGTATTGGGCGCTTATTATCAAACCGGGAAAACAGAAAATAATTTGGACATCAACGCCGGCATGCTAAATGCATACGCTGAAAAAACAATTAAAAAAGTTTCTGTAGGTGCCGGTGTTGATTACCTCTCCGGAAATACCGATAATACAAAAGCAACAAGCAGTAATAACTTTTCAACATTGTATCCTACAAATCATAAATTTTATGGTTCTATGGATTATTTTCTTAGTTTCCCTAATGATACCCGGGGCAGGGGACTTGTAGATGCTTACCTTCGCATGAAAGCAAAAACATCCGGCAGGTTTACGGCGGGGATAGATGTACATTCGTTTTCTTTAGCCAATAAAGATTACACAGGGATGAATCAAATTAAAAAAAGTTTGGGAACCGAGCTTGATTTTTTAACAGATTACATACCTTTCACCGATGTAAATCTACAGGTTGGATATTCCATGATGCTGGCAACAAAAAACATGGAAGCCATAAAAGGAGGTGATAAAAATAGTTTCAATTACTGGGCTTTTGTAATGCTAAAAGTATCCCCGGTATTTTTTAAACATGTATTTAAAAATTAAATAATAAAAAAAATGAGAAAGAATATCTTAAAACTTTCAATGGCTGTTATAGCAATGGGTATGTTATTTGCAGCATGCAAAAATGCACCCGATAATAATGCTTCTAAAACCTTGGAAGCGATACAGGGAGAAGAAGTAGCTGTATTAACAGATGCGCCCAATGTACCGCCGCCCATTACCCGTACACATGCAACAAAAGTGGTTGTGAATTTAGATGTGATTGAAAAAGTAATGAAAATCGGGGATAGTACCGATTATAGTTTCTGGACCTTTGGTGGTAAAGTACCCGGTAAGTTTATCAGGGTAAGAGAAGGCGACCTGGTTCATTTTACATTACATAATATGCCCGATAGTAAAGTTTCTCATAATATTGACCTGCATGCAGTATCAGGCCCGGGTGGTGGCGCCGAAGTTACCAATGTAGCACCCGGCCAATCTGCCACATTTGAATTTAGGGCGCTTAACCCGGGTTTATATGTTTACCATTGTGCTACCGGCCCGGTGGGGATGCATATTGCAAATGGTATGTATGGTTTAATACTGGTAGAACCTAAAGCAGGCTTAGAAAAAGTGGATAAAGAATACTATATCATGCAAGGTGATTTTTATACCAAAGGAAAATTTGATGCAGGCGGGTTACAGGATTTTGATGAAGAAAAAGCAATTGCAGAAACTCCGGATTACGTTTTGTTTAATGGTAAAGTACGTTCTTCTACCGGCGCCAATGCCTTCCCGGCTAAAGTGGGAGATAAAGTAAGATTATTTGCAGGAAATGGCGGACCTAACTTAGTTTCTTCATTCCATGTGATTGGTGAGATATTTGATAAAGTATATATGGAAGCTGGTACTGAAGTAAATCATAATGTACAAACTACATTGATACCTGCAGGCGGCGCTTCTATCGTAGAAATGAAAATGGATGTACCGGGTGTGTATAATATTGTGGATCACTCAATCTTCCGTGCATTTAATAAAGGGGCGCTTGCTCAAATAAAAGTAACCGGCGATAAAAAACCGGAAATCTTTAATAAACTTAAATAAGATTGCTTAGTTAAGCAGTGAGGAGTTGATTTTGAAAATGAAATTCTTTTTAACTACAATACTGGTAACTGTTTTCTTTGGGGGTATTTTCGCTCAACAGAAAACAGTTACTTCTGTTAAAAAAATGGTGGTCATCCCTGCTGGTATGTATGAACCATTTTTTATTACAAAAGCAAATAAACCGCTCCGGGTGGCATCTTTTAAAATGGATGAAACTGCGGTTACCAATGCAGAATTCCTGGAGTTTACAAAACAAAACCCCAAATGGAGAAGATCCAAAGTAAACCGTTTATTTGCAGATAGTAATTACCTGCGCCATTGGCAAAGCGACACGGTGATTGGAATAGCACATAAGAATATTTACAATTCACCGGTGGTAAATGTTTCCTGGTTTGCCGCACAAGCCTATTGTAAATGGAAAGGAAAGAGATTGCCTACTGTAGCAGAGTGGGAGTTTGCAGGAAATGGTAAACCACTCAATAGTAAATACAAATCATTAACCGATTTTATTTTAGAATGGTATAGAAAACCAAATCCTCCCGTTTTACCCAATATTAAATCAACCTATAAAAACCAGTATAACTTATTTGATATGCATGGCCTGGTGTGGGAATGGACTTTTAATTTTAATAGCTTCATCAGCAAAGGAGATTCCCGGGGAAGCACAGCAGATGAACAAAAAGCTTTTTGTGCTGCAGGCTCATTAGATGTAAAAGACAGGACAGATTATGCAGGATTTTTGCGCTTTAGTTACCGGGGTAGCTTAAAAGGAAATTATTGTATTGCAAACCTTGGCTTTCGTTGTGCAAAAGATTTGAAATGAAAATAAGATTAAAAAAAGTAAATGAAAAAGATTATAACAGGTATATTATTTTCGGCGTTGATTGTTTCTTGTTCCCAAAATTCAGGCTCGTCAGCTAAAGAGGTAAAAGCCGCTATACCTGGAGCAACCGAACTAAAACAACCCATACCTCAGGAAAGTATATTTCAACTAAAAGATAGTTTTGAAACCCAGGATGACAAACCATTTACCCTGGCTATGTTACAAGGTAAGCCCACAGTAGTAGGCATGATATTTACACATTGCACCTATGCCTGCCCCCGCTTAACAGCCGATATACAGCATATTGCTAAATCATTAAAAGAAGACCGGGATAAGGTAAATTTTGTTTTGGTAAGTTTCGATGCGGCTAGAGATACCGCTGCAAGGCTAAAAGAATTTGCAGAAAATATGCACCTGGATAAAAACTGGATACTACTGCATGGAGATGAAGATGCGGTAAGAACCTTATCTGTACTGCTGGGTGTACAATTTGAGAAAGATGCCAATGGAGATTTTTCTCATAGCAACCTGGTAAGTTTATTAGATAAGCAAGGCGTTTTTCAATACCAAAAAGAAGGTCTCGAAGCCGATCATGCTGAAACCATTAACCGGCTTAAGAAATTAATGGCTCAAAATTAAATTGGATAAGCCCATTAAGGAGTCCCATATCTTTTTTTGATACATTTGTATCTAACATCAAAAAAAGATACCATCACTTATGTTGCAGGTTACAAAAATATTTCATTTTGAGATGGCACATGCCATTCATGGATATAGTGGCGCTTGTAAAAATATACATGGCCACTCGTATGAATTACACGTTACCGTTTCTGCCAAAGAAAATGGGAACAACTATATACCCGCAACCGGGTTTGTAGTAGATTTTAAAGAATTAAAAAAATGTGTAAATGAATCGGTTATTACACTCTTAGACCATAAACTTGTTTTATCAAAAGAATATATAGCCGCACATACCCCGGTAATGAACCTGGAAAATGTAATCTTATGGGAAATAGAACCCTCGGCAGAAAACATCCTGGTATTTATACAAAGAGAACTTACAAAGGTATTGCCGGCACATATTAATTTGGCAGAATTGAAATTGTATGAAACCAGGGATTCATTTGCAAAATGGATTGCTCCACAAGCGTAACCTATATTAAATGAACCAACCGGATATCCCGTAAAATTTATAAGTATGTTTTCTAAATCTACCGAGTATGCATTAAGAGCTACTATTTATATAGCACAAAAAAGTTCAGAAGAGCATAAAGTGGGCCTGGCTGAAATATCTGCCGCCATTGATTCACCGCCATCCTTTACGGCTAAGATATTGCAGGCATTAAGAAAAGATAATAAGATTATCCGCTCTGTACCCGGCCCCAATGGCGGCTTTTATATTACCGAAAAAGCAAAGAACCTTCCTGTACATGCCATACTAAAAGTAATGGGTGAAGATGATGTACTTAATAAATGTGTATTGGGGTTAGATAAATGTTCCGAAGCAAAGCCATGCCCCATGCATTCAGAATATAAATTTATAAAAGCCCAATTGTTAGAATTGTTTGACCGGAAAACAATATTAGACCTGGAAAATGATATCAAAACAGGTGAAGTTTTTATAAAGAACAGCCGTAAAAAATAGAGGCATCCTGGTGGGAAATTTTGAATTAGTGAAGGAAGAAAATGGGTAAGATAAAAACGATGAACTGACAATTGAAAGCGTAAACCAGAACAAAGGTTGATTTACAAAATGGCCGATGTTTATTCTGCCAGATGGCCTATTGCCAAACCCAGTCCTTTACACAGTTAGGCCACTTTCCTATCCAATGCTTTAATTGATTTAAGTACAGGCTCTTTTATTAATATTTCTTCTTCAATATCATAATCGTCCTGTAGCCCGAGCCAAAATTTAGCGGAATTACCAAAATATTTACTTAACCTTAATGCGGTGTCTGCTGTAATCCGACGGTTACCTTTTATGATTTCGGAAATTCTGGTTTGAGGAATTTCAATATCCTTTGCAAGTTTATAGGCTGTTATATTAAATGCATTAAGAAACTCCTCTGACAGGATTTCACCCGGATAAATATTTTTAAGTTTTGCCATTTTAATAAAATTTAATGATAATCTATAATTTCTATTTCCAACGCATTTCCAGCATTCCATTTGAAGATTATTTGCCATTGCTCATTAATGCTGATGCTGTAGTAATTTTTCAAATTTCCATATAATTTCTCCAGCCTGTTAGCCGGCGGTATTCTTAAATCGGCTATACCAGTTGAGTTGTTAATCATCCTTAGTTTTCTTCTTCCTGCATTTTGAATTTCCACAGGGAGTTTTTTCACCCGATTGCCCTGGGGAAGGTTACAAAAACGGGGAAGGTTACAATTTCATTTTATATTTATTTATGTGGATAATAGTAAGATTTGTATGTTTGAGTACAGTCTAATATGCTTACAGCCAACTCAAATTTATACGAATATTGCACCATTTACAAATCATTTCTTAAATTATTCACCGCTTTATTCCCAATCAGTTAAGGTGATTTCTCCAAAATATTCTTATGAAAATTTAGCTCAATAGAGTTTTTTAAGCCCCCTGCAAGGATGCGGAGCTGCCAGAATTACCACTCAAAAATGTTACAAAAATTCCACTGAAAGTTGGTGAATGATAAAATGCTCTTCGGTATTTTATTCGTTGAATAATATATTAATTGCTGATGATTTTCATCAAACGGTGATTGATATAATACATTTCTTTACCTAATTTCATTGGGTGCAATACATTTGCTTTAGCTAGTTTCTGCAGATAAGTGGAAGCCGTTTGTCTATGACCAATTTTATTTTGCTCTAAGGTTTTAATCTTCACATAAGGATGGCAAAATAAAAGGTCAACCAAATCCCGATTATAAGAAGACTTCAAAACTTCTTTTGAAATAACTATAATTTCTTCTTTAAGCTGTTGTATTTCCTTTATTTTCTGCAGACTTAGTGCCGCCGTTTCAGATATTGCCTTTAGCATATATAAAATCCATTCGTTCCAGTTTTTTTTCTCTGTTACCTCTCGCAATAATCTATAATATTCACCCTTATGCTTTATAATAAATGAACTTAAATATAACACAGGAAGTGGTAATAAATTCAGATGAACGAGATAAAGCACATTCATTATTCTACCTGTTCTTCCGTTACCATCAGCAAATGGATGTATTGCTTCAAACTGATAATGCATTAAAGCCAACTTAATAAGGGGATCTATATGATCGGCATCATCATGTATAAAATTTTCAAGAGCAGTTAATTTTTTTCTCAGCAATTCTTCTCCTTCAGGAGGCGTATAAATAATTTCTTTAGATGAAGGATTGGCCAATCGGGTACCGCTTTCGGTTCGTACGCCAGCCGTAGTATTTTTTAATTTCTGCATTATACTCACCATTGTATTGGTGGTAAGCCCTCTTTTTTTTAGTAGTTCTAATCCGGAATACAGGGCTTCTTTATACATCAATACCTCTTTGGCTGCAGAACTGGTGTGTGCATTATCATCGGATGATATCATGGCCCGGTATAAATCATCCTGTGTGGTTACAATATTTTCTATTGCAGAACTATCTTTACTTTCCTGGAGAATGATGGTATTTATAAGTATCTGAGGATTGGGCAAGGTTTGACAATAACCTTTTAACTCTGCTAATAACCTGCTGGCTTTGATAGAAGATTTAAGTAAAACGGCAGAATCCAAATCTATATTCGGCGGTAAATCAGTAAGTTGATTGTATGGTTGTGTTTTATTGTTCATGTTGAAAGATTCGACACATCAATTTTTTGTGTCGAAAATAATAAATAAATTCTACACGTAAGCTAATTTATTAACTTATTTTCTTATGTTAAAAAAGACGGCACATTATTATTTGCTGATGAAAAATACTGATTTTTTCACCACAACCACAATCCGGTAAACTCATCATTAAATATTCTGATGCGAGATTGGCATTGTAATTTGCTTCTCCTTTTTTCTTTGGCACTAATTCGTTTTCTCCACTAAAATCCCCTGTAACATATGGCTTGTAAAGTCAACTATTGTTTGATGAAAATGATTTGAAATATTTTATACAATTATTCTTCGTGCCGGGGTACGCAGTACCTGCATTTGCGTGACTGATTTTTCAATCCTACTATCAGCAGCTAATTAAATTGTTCTTATTGAAAAATCTAATATTTAACCTTTGCAGAAATTAAGAAAAACCAGTCATTAGATGTCCTAAGCCACTTTCTTCGATAATCTAACTGCCATGCTTCTAAACGATTTTCATTTTCTATTCTCTTATTTTTAAAAAATATTAATGGACTATACTGTATAAGATAATTTTTTTGCCCTTTAATTTTAGTTCTGAATTTATTGATAGGAACATATATCCATTCAATACCCACAAAAAAATCTTTACCAGGAATAACGATGTTATACTTTTCTAAATTTACCTGTACATGCCTTTTTCCGGAATTCACTTCTATTATTGTATCAGCCAAATCATGACCAGGTTTACCTGATGCTGAATCCATATCATACACCCTTATTCGAAATAAGGAATTATCACTCCGTTTACAAATATATATTTCGCTTAACATTGCATTCGCCACTGGTGATTGAAGGTGTTGAGCAATTTGTGTAACAGATCCTGTAGAAGTATAAGAATTCAAACCACAATTCTCATAATCATTGAGTATTGATGAATGTTTATAATTACTTCTTACAACTAAGTTGCTTAATACAATTTGTTTTGCGGGTATTTCAAAACGGGAGTCTGGAGGTAAATTATCTATTGGGAATTTCTTGGTTTCGTATCCTGCGCATGAAATAATTAAGGTATCGGTTACATATTTGCCCAACGATAAACTAAAAACACCGTCTTCATTTGCATTTATTCCAGCATTTTCTTTTAACAGGCCTACCGTAGCATACGCAACCGGCTTCCTTGTTGTACTATTTATTACAGTACCCTTATAAATAATTTGACTATTCGATATTAAAGGGGAAAATACAAAAAGTAGCAATTTCATTTCAAACAAATTTGAAAAATCATTTATTTTAAATCCCATAAAAATGAATTCTAAAAAGTTACAGCGAATGGTTTGTAGTGAAGGCACACTGGTGAATTTTTAATACTACAATTTAATTGAAATTCTCATGATACAACTTTCATGTATATTTCAAAGAAGCACGTTACACCTCTGTTGGCAATATCTTGTCATATAGTCTGCTTCTTATTTCGCTTGTTTTAATCATTTACAGCAATTTATCCCTTCTTGTATGGGCGGGCATTTCACGGTACCATAGCTACAATAAACACAACAGTCGCCCTGTTTTGGTTTTAAAACATTTCTGCAATTCTCACACTCGTAAAAATATTGGCAAGCACCTGTTGGCATAGTTTCTTTTTTTGAATATCCACAATAGGGGCAAGTAATTGTTGATTGTAATATTAAGTGCATATTTATTTTTTTCCTGTTAAGGAATAGCCTGTTCTGGCAATAGCCATTTCTATATTTTGAATATTGATTTTGGTCTTATCAAACTTCACGATTGCGTTTCCATTTTTATACGAAGTAGTAGAGTTTATTATTCCTTTCAGTTTATTTACTTCATGGTTTATATGTTCCTCACAATCCGAACAACTCATTCCGCTAATTTTAAATTCTATAGTCTGAATGTTTGCCTGGTCTGACAGTATTGTTCGGGCTTCTTTTTTTGGGTAAAAAATGTGAGCATATAGGGGTAGTGTAAGCATAAGTACTGCAAAAACAGTCACAATACCCAAAAACATTTTTGTGTGAATGAAAGCTGCCTTTTCAGGTTTTTCACAATTGCAGTCAATTTGTTTCTGTGGTTTTAGTTTTTGATACCAGGCAAACGTAAATACCAAAACAGTAAAGGCAATTAAATAAGGCCTTAATGGATCAAGCCAGGAAAATGCTGAAGCAAGCCCACTTGTTCCCGCCAACAATGCCAAAAGGGGTGTAATGCAGCAAAGAGAAGCTGAAATTGCGGTCAAAAGTCCCAATCCTGTGAGTTTATTACCTGGTTTCATGTTCTTACTATTTGTTAATTGTTTTCTTTTAAGCTATTGCAAAATATTCGGATAATTGCGAAGGTGGTGAATTTATAGATTGCCCGAATCGCTGCTGGTACATGCACAAAGCTTAGTTTTGATTGCCTGCCTGCTTTTGCAAATACTTTTGTGGCAGTATCCATTCTAATTGCCGGTACTCTTTTTCTTGTTGCGTTTTTTTGGGTCTTTATTTTTTTTGTCAACAACATCTCTTGGAATTACTGTGAGTTGGTCTGTTTTACAGTTCCATATATTCATGTATTTTTCTGAGATTACCATATGTTGCTCCCATTTTGCATATTTTTCATAAAGCATTAATGTGCAAATGTCAGTTGCACTTATAAACTCTCCAGTTTCTGGTAAATGATTATGTACTGCACCAAATGCCGGCTCGCCTTTATTTTCTTTTCCACCATAATACACAGGGATAATATTTTTATGAAGCTATTTTTTTATAAGTAGTTTATTGTTTTCATCAAATGTGAGTAAGTAATCGTTTCCAAATATAACAACTCCACTATTTTGTGTTCCAGTCAAAATATATACTTTTTTGTCCTTTCCGGTTATTAATGGAATTAAGTTTAGATTCGTGTTCTTATATGTTTTAAAAAAAGTATCAGTTTTAATTTCTGTTAAAGCAAGTTGCCTAATTTCATATAGCTCATTTTCTGCTTTGGTAAATTCTCTTTCTGTCAAACTCACATCGGCTGTATTTGTATTGTATGTACTATCAAATGATATGGCCCCTATTACTTTGGGCTTGTCTGCTTTTGAAAAGAAAATACATTTTGCGTATTCGTTATCTAAATAAGAAAAGTAGCCACCAATATTTTCTTTGTCCTTATAGTTTTCTAAAAACAAATCTGTACCGTACCAGGAAGCCATTTCAGATTTATACAAAAGTTTATCCTCTGCAACAATTGGTTGTGCTTCTTTTGTTGGATTGTTTTGTCCGAAAACAGTTAAACTTAAAAGTGTCAATAAAAAGGTAAAAGCCTTGTTTATTGTGATGAGTGTATTATGCATATAGGCAACTCAAATATATACGAATTTACCGCCCTTTTAAAATATTTCCTTAAAACATTCCCCGCTTTATTCTCAATCTATTAACTTTTTTTATCCACTCCACATTTCAGTAAAATATGTTTTGTTAAGCCACTATTGTTTGATGAAATTTCTCATAAATGCTCAGAAACAAAACCATTCACCTGCGATCAGCAAATAAATTTATAAAAGCCAAATGTAATACTCATACGGGTATTACATTTGGTTTCATTCACTTCTTTTAAAATAACCCGCTCCTTGTTAATTATTCAAAATAGTTTTTAAAAGTATCTAAGTAGGTTTTTATTTCTGTTAATACGGCTGTATTTTCAGCATTTGTATTTATTTTTTCTAACAAGCCTTTTAGCGGAACCAGGAAATGATGCAATTGCTCGTGTGCCTCACCCGTCATGGTACATTTATCAAAAATGGTTTTAAATTCAGACTGTAAACTACCTTTTAAAGTAGCAGCGCTCATTTTATTGGCAAGCCCATCCTGAACCAGGTTGATCATATTGTTGATACCTGTAAGGGTTTCGGGATTCGCCTTCCATTTTTTACCATCATCCAATTTCAATGATTCTGTTTTTTCATCATGCTCATGCGCATCCGATGCTTCTTCTGATTTTATTTCCGTTTTTTGATGATCTTGCTGTATCGGTTCTTTGCTGTTGTTGTTGTTGCAGGACGCAAGGATTATGAAGGAAGCTGCAATTAGTAAATTGAATAGTTTCATTTTTATTTTTTATTTTTTAAGAATAAATAAGAAGAGATAGTGAAAATGATAGATAAGCCGGTTCTAAAAATCATGGCAACAACTGTTTTCTTTTCATACAATCCGCCATTGTGAATATGAACCTGTAATGCGATGAATGTTGCAGCGAGTATTAGTACAGATAACAGTAGCCAAAAACTAGCAATTTTTTTAAATCGTAATAAAGCCGAGCCTGCCATCAAGTATAATATACTGCATACAAAATTTGCCCACACTACAAACGTTACATAATGACCTTCTTTTTCTCTTATGTGAAACAAATCGAGAATCACTGAGGCGCTCATGAAAAGGGTTATGAACCCAAATAATAAAATAACCAATGCAACACTCTTACGAATCATTTTTTTAGTTTTATTAAAGTGAGTAAATTATTGATCAACTTTTCACCCTTTTGTTTTACATCGAAAGATTGGCCGGAAAACCACCATTGTAACAGGTGAAGGCGAAAACTGCCCATGATGATGTGGACCAGTTCATCGGCTGTTAACTCTTTTGTGAATGTTCCATCCGCCTGCCCCTTCTTAATGATTTTAAGAAGGTGAAATTTCTTAATGTGCATGATTTGCAAAATAGATTCTTTCACTATTTCACTGTCTTCCATCAATCCTTCAGAAAAAATTGCAACAAGGAAATGAGGGTTTCTTTTAAAAAAATCGAATTGGTTACCCAATACTGTTTTTAAATGTAAATCGGGTGCTTCCACATGCTGTAAAGATTGCTTTAAGCGATTATCCATATCAGAAGCTAAATATTGCAGCATGGTGACAAGGATTTCTTCTTTGCTGGAAAAATGGCGATATAATGCTGATTCCGAAAACCCCATTTTAGATGCCAGTCGCTTGGTAGTGAGTTGGGCCAATCCATGTTCAGTAAGGATTTCTCCTGCGGCTGTGATAATTTCCAATTGCCTTTCTTTAATTTCCATTATTTATTTTATTGAAAAAAGAAGATTTCATTTAGATACAGGAAACGGTATGCTGTATATGTTCTCATCGTAGAGATGCGCATAGCAAAATTGCGTTTTCTGAACCTGTGTTTGGGCTCAAATATGAAGGTAGTGAATATTCACAAACATGCCAAATAATAACGCAATGTTTTAAAAAGGTTGCATTTTATAATAATGGTGAAATACCTGTTTTATATAAAATATATTGGCATTCATTTCTATTCTTCTTTATTTTTCATCATCATTAACAGGGAATAGGCACCTTTTATAACTATACCGGTATGTAAAAGCTGCGCCCCTTCGGGTAATATAATCTCAATAAACCCGTTTTTATTTTCGCCGATTGTTACTTCTGTCATTTCAAATTGATTTTTACCTTTTTCAGCATACACATAGTGTTTTGATTCAAACCGTACTACAGCATCTTCAGGTAATACGTAAGCCATATTTTGTTTTATTGCAATTTCTGCATTCATATAGGTGCCTGGTATAAGTGCTTTATCATATTGCTCAAAATGACAATGAACTTCTGTGTTGCCTTCACGGGAAATATTTTTTCCTATAAGAATAATTTTACAGGCATATTTTTTTTCAGGTAAATTATTTGTAAAGGCTAAAAGGCTTTGTCCAATATAAAGTTTATTGATATCTCTTTCATATACGTTTAATGCTAAATGGATATCATCTGGATTTACCAATTCAAACAATACTTCTGTTGGCGAAACGTACTTGCCGATGTTTACATTTACTTTAGAAACAAAACCATTAATGGGTGAATAAATATTTACACTTCTTAAAATATTGGTTTCGCTAATCTTATTCATATTGATACCGGTTAATTTTAATTTTTCTGTGAGAGATGTTATTAAAACCAGGTGTGTCTTGTATTCTGCTTGTGCAAGTTGGTAAACTTTATCACTACTCGCCTGGTTTATATTTAATTCTTTTTGGCGTTCATATTCATTTTTAAGATAGCTAAGCCTGGCTTTTGCCGCAAGGTAATCATGCTGTAGCTGGATGTATTGCTGATCTTCGATAATAGCAATCACTTCACCTTTATTTACATGCATCCCCGGTAAAAGTTTTGTAGATTTTAAATAGCCGCCCAGGGGTACGCTGATGGAAACCATATTTTGAGGAGGCACATCAATTTTTCCATTCACTCTTACAATAGAGGCCATTTCTTTTTGCTCTATTTTCCCCATACTTATTTCGGCATTTTTCATTTGTGCGTCAGTAAGCATTACTATATTTTGATTAAGGGGTGTAGCGTTTATTTCTGTCTCATTGTTTTTGCTATTACAGGACACTGCTATAATGAGAAGTAGGATGAAAATTCGTTTCATAAAATAGTTTATTTTAAGTGTATATAATTTAATTGTATGATGATATTATTCAGCATTTTTAATGCTTCTAAGTATTCATTTTTAATAGTTACCGCCTGGTTTGTAACCTGAACCCAATCTAAATAGTTGATGCTGCCTGCGTTAAATTGCAGGTTGGCAGTAGCAGTTATGAGATCTGCATTTTTCAATGCTTTATTTTCAAAATAAGATACCGCCTGTAAAGATTTATTGTATTGAATTAAAAGTGAGTGGTAGCGTGCATCCAAACTTTGTAATTCAGTATGAAAATTGCTTTCTGCAATTTGCTTACCCAGTTTTGCACTGCTTATTTTAGATTTTTGTGCCTTTGTAAAAATGGGGATACCTAAACCAAACTGTACTGTGCTAAACCGATGGGAAGCGGTATAGATTTTATTGTCTGCACCGGCACCCTGCATACTTGTATTATTTAAGCCAATTGAAATATCCGGCAGTAATTTACTTTTTTCCAAAGCAACACGAGCTTCTGCAACCTGCTGTTGTTGTGCTAACAATTGCATTACAGGGTGTTCTTTTAATAAAAAAGTATCCTGTAAAGAGATGAGCGAGGCGATTTTCTCTTTTTGATCTGAAATAAATGGGTAGGTACTGTTAAGTAATAGCTGAAACTGCAATTGTAAAACACTGGAATCTTCCCTGAGTTGCAAAAGTTGCAGGCTGATTTGATCTAATTGATTTTCGGAACTTATTTTTTCTAATACATTGGTTTCTCCTTTGGCTAACCTAAGTTTTACTTTTTTGTTTACGTCAGTATATAAGCTATCGCTATATTGGAGCAATGTCTTTTTTTGTTCTACATATTGCATGTTGTAAAATACTTCTGTAACTTGTTTTATGAGTAACCACTCTTTTACTGAAATGTCAATAAGGCTTGATTTCCATTCACTGGTTTGCAGTTCTTTTTGTTTTGTATAAACTTTAGGAAAACTGAAAGTTTGTGTAAGACCGAATTTTGTATCAGTATAGCTACTATTTATTTGTCCAACCTCTCCAAATAAAATTGCCTGGGGGATTGTTGCTGAACTATTGATAAGCATTTGCTGGTACTGCGCTTTAAAATGCTCATGCTTTACCTGTAAATTATTTTTTAACGCAGTGTCTATTGCAGCTTGTAAACTAATGGGTGATTGGGCCTTTGCTTTATGTGGAAGGCTCAATAAGAAAACCGTTACCAAAAGCATGATGGGCGTATGTATTTTCTGGAATTTATTTTTTTTATGAAAACCGGTTTCAAAAATCATATATAAAACGGGTAATACAAATAAGGTTAAGAAAGTAGCCAATAGTAAGCCACCAATTACTACGGTAGCGAGCGGGCGTTGCACTTCTGCACCGGCTCCATTGCTTAATGCCATTGGCAAGAAGCCTAATGATGCGACGAGTGCTGTCATTAAAACGGGCCTTAATCTTACTTTGGTGCCCATGAGTACAATTCTTTTAACATCTGTTAATCCTTCCATTTTTAAACGATTAAATTCAGCAATTAATACAATACCATTTAATACGGCAACACCAAACAAAGCGATAAATCCTACGCCTGCGCTAATGCTAAAAGGTAAGCCCCTTACTGCTAATAACAGAATACCACCAATAGCAGATAAAGGAATGGCAGAGTAAATAAGCAAGCCCTGCCGGATAGATTTGAAAGCGAAATACAGTAAAATAAATATCAGGAGGAGGGAAACCGGAACCGCTATCATCAATCTTTTTTTTGCTGCTACCATGTTTTCAAAAGCGCCCCCGAATGTAATATAGTAACCAGTAGAAAAATGTAATGTCGTATTCACTTTTTCCTGTAATTCATTTACAATACTTTGTACATCTCTGCCACGTACATTAAATCCTACAATAATTCTTCTTTTCGCATCTTCTCTTTGTATTTGATTGGGGCCATCTTTTATTTGCACTTCGGCAAGTTGATACAAAGGAATTTGTGTGCCCATAGGAGTAGGAATGAGCATGTTCTGTATATCTTTTATATCCTTTTTTTGTTCGCTGTTTATTCGAACCACTATATCAAAATGTCTTTCTCCTTCAAACAATGATCCTGCAATTTGCCCGGCAAAGGCAGTATTAATGATGTTATTAATGTCTGCAATATTCAGGTTGTATTGTGCAATTGTGTTTCTATTATAGCTAATTAATATTTGGGGCAACCCCGAAACCGTTTCGATATATAAATCCTGTGCCCCTTTCACAGTCTTAATGATGCCTCCAAGTTTATTGGCATAAGCAGCCAGGCTGTCTAAATCTTCACCATATATTTTACATACTACATCTTGCCTGGCACCCGTCATCAGCTCATTAAATCTCATTTGTACCGGAAATTGAAAACCTGCTGAAATGCCGGGTATTTCTTTAAGTGCCTGCCCCATTTTTTCGCTTAATTCAGTAAATGATTTAGCAGATTTCCATTGTTTTTTGGGTTTTAAAATAACCATCATATCGCTGGCTTCCATCGGCATAGGATCGGTAGGCACTTCGCCACTGCCTATTTTTGTTACTACTTTTTCTACTTCAGGGAATCGTTCCTTTAATAAATGTGCGGCCTTTTGTGTAATGCTGATGGTTGTATTTAAATTGCTACCTGTAAGCACCCTGGTATCTACTGCAAAATCACCCTCTTCCAGTGCCGGAATAAATTCACCTCCCAATGTATTTAAAATAAAAATTGAGAAAACAAACAGCACTACCACCGAGGCAACGACCGTTTTAGGAAAGTTTACAACTTTATTTAATGCAGCCTGGTATACCTTTTCTAATTTTACCATCATCTTATCGGATAAATTTTGCTTGTGTTTCATTTTTTTACTTAAGAAAAGAGTACTCATCATCGGGATATAGGTGAGGGAAAGGAGAAATGCACCAACTAATGCAAATGCCACTGTTTGTGCCATGGGTTTAAACATTTTTCCTTCTATACCTTGTAAAGTGAATATGGGCAGGTAAACAACCAGTATGATGATTTGGCCAAAAACTGAACTCCTCATCATTTTAGTAGCAGAGAATTTTACTTCTTCATCCATTTGCTGCTGGCTTAATACACTTATCTTATTAAAATGGTTACTATGGCTTAAGCGGTGCATTACAGCTTCAACAATGATCACCGCTCCATCTACAATGAGCCCAAAATCAAGTGCGCCCAGGCTCATCAGGTTGCCACTTACGCCAAACTGGTTCATCATGATTACTGCGAATAACATAGCAAGCGGTATTACAGACGCAACCAATAAACCTGCCCTCACATTTCCCAGAAAGAGTACCAGCACAAAAACTACAATTAATGCCCCTTCCATTAAATTCTTTTCAACGGTTTGCAGGGCATTATTTACCATTTTTGTTCTATCTAAAAATGGCTCTATGATGACACCTTCCGGTAATGTTTTTTGAATTTGGGCAATACGTTCTTTCACTTTTTTTATTACTTCATTACTGTTCGCCCCCTTTAGCATCATTACTACAGCGCCGGCAACTTCTCCCTGATCATTATAAGTCATAGTGCCATAGCGGATGGCATGGCTTATTTTTACCTCGGCTACATCTCTTATAAATAATGGCGTACCAGCGGTTGTATTTTTTATGGCAACATTTTTAATTTCTTCTATATTACTCAGCAGCCCTTCACTCCTGATAAATAACACAGTCGGCCCTTTTTCAATGTAAGCCCCCCCGGTATTTTGATTGTTATTTTCCAGGGCATTGAAAATATCTGTAATGGAAATATTATGAGATAAAAGTTTATTAGGGTCTGCTTCAATAGAATATTGTTTAAGTTTCCCTCCGTAACTGCTCACTTCTGCTACGCCATACACGCCTAGCAATTGCCTTCGAACAATCCAATCCTGTATGGTTCTTAATTCGGTTTCGTCGTATTTATCTTCGTATCCCTTTTTTGGCCTTACTACGTATTGATAAATTTCCCCCAACCCGGTACTTACAGGCCCCATGGTAGGAATGCCAATGCCCTTAGGTATTTGAGTTTGTATTTGTTGTAATCGCTCAGCCACCTGCTGCCTGGCCCAGTACACATCTGTAGCATCATCAAAAACAATTGTTACTAATGATAATCCGAACCTGGAAAAACTCCTTATTTCTTTTAATCCCGAAATATTATTATTCGCCTGTTCAATAGGAAATGTTACAAGCCGTTCAATATCTGTTGCGCCAAAGGATGGTGCAATGGTAATCACCTGTACCTGGTTATTGGTAATATCCGGTACAGCATCAATGGGTAATTTCGTTAACTCATAACTACCAAAGCCTATGAGGCCGAAGATGAACAAAACAATAATGAGCTTATTCTGTACAGAAAATGCAATTATTTTAGTAAGCATAACTAAATGATTATATAATATGAAAATGATTATAATACAGAACGTATTATAATGATTAGTGAAACCGGATTAAACTATGCCAATTTTGATTACAAGGTTTATGAATTGTAATGATGGCTATAGTTTTGTTTGCTTATGAAAATTTAGGAGGTTGCCAGATATCAGTGGAGTGTGAAGAAAGGATAAATAAGTTTTTTGGATTTACTCTTTTGGTTTTTACTGCTAATTCTTTAATTGGGGGTAATTGTACAAGATGTGGTACCGGCGCAGCAGGGAGCGTATTATTAATATTAACACATGTCTTAAATGGTAATTGCATATCCCTGTCATTATCTTTATCCCGGGGAGTGCCATGCAGGTAATGTATAGCTAAAAAATCAATAAATGAAATTGTTCTATTAGTTGTTTTGTGTTCTGCAAAATGATAGAAAATAACCGGCAACTTCAGAAACTGGTGCGCTTCTGTTGCCGATAGTAAATAAATGGAAAGCAATATGATGGTTGTAAATTTCTTCAATACTATGAGCTTTATTTTTTTATTTATTCCAGGCTCTCCTGTGGCTTTGGAACGATCAACAAAGTTTCTTCAATATATTTTTTCAATACATTTTTTGGTAATGCACCGGGCTGCATCATTGGCTCTCCATCTGCTCCTATAAATAACAGGGTAGGGATACTTTGTATGCCAAACACTGCAGATAACTCCTGTTCTTCTTCAGTATTTACTTTGTAGATGAGTAATTTTCCCTCATATTCATCAGAAAGTTCTTCTAATATGGGTGCCACCATTTTACATGGGCCACACCAGTCTGCATAAAAATCAATTATAGCAGGTAAATTACCCTGGTATTTCCAGTCCTGCTCGGTTTCGTAATTAAATATCTTTTCTTTGAACCCGGCTGTGGTAAGTGGTATGGTAGCCATAATTATTATTTTTTATTGACAAAAGTAAACAGTCAGGTACATTGTATTGGTAACTTTTGTTACGATTTACCGTTTTTGAAAACTAAACTATTTTTTACTCATGTTTATCTTCTGCGCCCGGCTTGCATTTTTCCATTACCTCATGAAAAATTTCATGTGCTTCAGCAATCATTTTTTTTAATTGAGTATCATCTTTCTTCTTTTTAACGGCAACATTTATGGCACTGCATTGCTTTACCAGTCTTTTTAATGTTTCGGTTGTCAAACTAACATTGTAGCCATCCGGAATTTCAGAAGCACGCCATTTCCGGGCGGCTTTCAGCAGGTTTTCAGCATTTTCTTTTAAAGGTTGTAAATTATTTTCTTCTGAAGGATGAAAAGTTTTACTCATTACAGCATGAAAATCATGCATCTCTTTCCATTCGGCTTGTTTTTGAGAAAATGAGAATGTGGCTGCCATCATAAAAATGACAGAAAGAATAAGTTTTTGCATTTTTGTTTAGTTTAAAAGTATTTACCCGAATTCAACAAGTTATTAAATTCAAATATATCCTTTCAAATCCAATTGAAAAATGATTATGGTCAGGTTTCTTTATGATTGTTAATTATTTTATGAAATAACCGGTTCTCCTGCATTTACCCATTCCTGTATGCTTCCAGAAAAATTTGATACATTGCTAAATCCGTATTTCGATAATAAAGAATAACCAATAGATGACCTGTCGCCACTTTGGCAATAAATAATTACGTTTTTGTATTTGTTTATTTTTTCAAGGTTATCAATCAATGTTCCCACAAATACATTCTCTGCATTGGCAATATGACCTGCATTATATTCTGCAGCGCCTCTGAGGTCTATCAATTGTACATTATTATTGTTTAATAATTCCTTCGTTTCCTGTAAACTTAATACTTTGGCTTTTTCTAAGTTGCCACCTGTTTTTGTCCAGTCTTGCGGAGCCGAAACATAACCATAAATATTATCTAAACCTATGCGCATAAGTTTACGGGTAAGGTCATCCAATTGATTTTCTGCTGCTAAAATAATAAAGGGTTCATCGTATTTTAATAACCACCCGGCCCAGGTGGCAAAGGAATTATTTCCCTGTATGTTGATACTGCCTGGTATAAAGCCATCAGCAAATTCAGTTTTATGACGGGCATCTATAAGTTTCATTCCATTTGTTAAAGCCTCTTTTAATTGTTCGGGTGATAATTTTTTTAATGCCGGAACTTCGGTGAGCAGTGGCCGGTCCACTTTATTGAGATGTTTCATCATTGCAAAATATTTTGGAGGTTCGGGTTGATCTTCCAATAAATATTTTACAAACCCTTTTTCATTGTTTGCATATTGAAATGCCCAGTTCCTTTCTTTTTCATAACCCACTGTAGTGCTGGGCACAGCACCTAATGCTTTACCGCAAGCGCTGCCTGCTCCATGGCCGGGCCATACTTGCACATAATCCGGCAAGGCATTAAACTTTTGGAGGGAGTGGTACATTTGTGTAGCCCCTTCATTTGCCGTACCTGCAATGCCTGCTGCTTTTTCCAATAAGTCTGGCCTGCCTACATCTCCTACAAAAACAAAATCGCCGGTAAACAGCATCACCGGTTTTTTACTTGCCGGATTATCGGTAAGCAAAAAACTAATGCTTTCCGGCGTATGGCCGGGTGTATGTAAAATTTCAAAACTCAGGTTGCCTACCTGTATTTTATCTCCATCCTTTAATCCCTGGTGCGGAAATTCATATTCCCAACCTTTTCCGCCTTCATTACTTAAATATAATTTGGCGCCGGTAAGTTTTGCAAGTTCCCTGGAGCCGGTAAGGAAATCGGCATGAATATGCGTTTCAAAAATATGAGTGATCTCCATATTATTTGCTTTGGCAATTTCCAGGTAGGTATCAATATCCCTTTTGGCATCTATAACAGCGGCCACAGCTTTTTGTTGGCAACCTATAAAATAACTTGCCTGGGCAAGGCTTTTATCGTAAATATGTTGAAATAGCATGATGATATATGAGGATTATTTGCATAAATGTAAATACAAATATCATAATCCTGTTTTCCTTTTTGGTAACTTTTGTTGCATTTGGCAAAAAATAATTTTAATAAAGACAGCAACATGAGCGGTTATAAAACTAAAAAAGCTATCAAATGTTTGATAGCTTTTTTCCGTAATAAAAATGAATGTACTTTCTAATCTAATTTTTTTTAAATAAGGGGTATTTATAGAAAATCTTTTTTGTAGAAAAAGGGGATCAGCAGCAAAAAGCAAAGACCTGAAATAATAATAATGCCACTCAATAATTCCCTGAATTCTATATTCATTGTGTGGTTGGGGGTACGGTTTGCGTGGAGAGCCAATAAAAATAATACTCCTGTGATGATAATGCTGAATAACCGAAAAAACAAATTTCCTCCCTTGAGATAATGATGAAAATAATAATAAATAACGCCGGTAATTAGGCCGATGATTACTACAAAGAAACTAAGAGTAGAAACATTGATAAGCTCAGAAAGAAAGTAACTGGATGATAACCTGAAGAAGGCATCATAGGCCAGGCATAATACATTGGCTACTATGCCGGCAAATAAACCAACCATAATGCTTCTTGAAAATTCGGTGTGATGCGTTTCGTAATCCATGATGTTGTGATTTAATCTTTTATTTGGATAATTTTTTGAAATACTATAACGAATAGCTAACAAAGCGAGTGCCTGATTCGTTTATTATTTTAATTTTAAATAAATAAACAATAGACAATTAAAAAGTTGCAAATATAAAATAGCGAAAGAAATTTAATTATAATATTGAAATGAATGATGCTGGCTTTTGTGTGTAAAGTTTTTCCCATTTCATCTGCTATTTCATCTGTCATTTAATAAACTCTAAAATTTCAGACAATCTGATTAAAGATTTTACAATGGCTCAATTACTGTAGTAATATTATAAAATATAAGATGAAACAGGGATTTAAAATAGGCGATCATGTAACATGGAATTCAGAAGCAGGCCATGTAAGGGGTAAAATAATAAAAGTACAGCATAAAGATTTTAAGTATAAGGGACATACCCATCATGCTACTGCTGATGATCCACAGTATGAAATTAAAAGCGATCAATCAGATCATATTGCGGCCCATAAGGGATCTGCATTAAGCCATGTAAAAAATAAATGATTAGGCTACTTTTAGTAAGCTTAGTTTGCTGTTGTTGAAATGCCTTTGTGCGTAATCCAATGTTACTTCAAAAGCTTTTATTTTTTGGCTTGGCAATTCAAACATCGCATCAGTAAGGATACTTTCGCAAATACTGCGTAAGCCCCTTGCGCCCAGTTTATATTCTAATGCTTTGCTCACCATAAAGTCTAACACTTCCGGTTCAAAACTTAGGGTTATCCCTTCCAGGTCGAATAAACGGGTGAATTGTTTTATAAGTGAGTTTTTGGGCTCTGTAAGAATGCTACGTAAAGTAGCTTCATCTAAAGGATTCAGATACGTTACCACCGGTAACCTTCCCAGCAACTCAGGAATCAATCCAAAGTTTTTAAGATCTACCGCATTAATAAATTGGAGAATATTATTTTCCCTGTATTCCTGTTCTGCTTTATTTACATTAAAACCTATGGAGTGGGTATTTACCCGGCGGGCAATAATTTTATCAATACCGGCAAAAGCACCCCCGCATATAAATAAAATATTTTGGGTATTTACTTTTATCAGTTTCTGTTCAGGGTGTTTGCGGCCTCCTTGTGGTGGCACTAATACTTCGGTGCCTTCCAGTAATTTAAGTAAACCTTGTTGTACGCCTTCCCCACTCACATCCCTGGTGATAGAAGGGTTGTCGCTTTTGCGGCCTATTTTATCAATTTCATCAATAAAAACAATACCTCTTTCGGCAGCTTGTATATCGTAATTACATGCTTGTAATAATCGGGTGAGCATACTTTCCACATCTTCACCCACATAACCCGCTTCGGTAAATACCGTAGCATCTACAATGGCAAAGGGTACATTCAGCATACGGGCAATGGTCTTGGCCAGCAGAGTCTTGCCGGTTCCGGTTTCGCCTACCATGATAATATTACTCTTCTCAATCTCCACATCATTTTCCACTTTTTGGTTGAGCCTTTTATAATGATTATAAACGGCTACTGATAATATCTTTTTGGCATCATCCTGGCCGATTACATATTCATCTAAAAATTTCTTGATTTCAATAGGTTTTCTTACTGAAAGTTTTGCATAACTGTTATTTGCCTGACCCTTTGAGTCTGATGAAATTCCCAATTCCTGGCCAATGATATCCTGGGCATGTTCCACACAGTTCTCGCAAATATGGCCATCCTGGCCGGCGATAAGAATTTTTACTTCATCCCGGTTTCTGCCACAAAAAGAACAGTGTAATTGTTGTTGTCTTGCCATAATTCATTTATAGAACAGCAGGCCTAAAACCTGCTCACTCCGTCTGCAAAGATACTATTTGATGCCGAAATGCTGCATTTTAAGCCATCTTTCTACATGGGCCCAAACTTACGCAGGTGAAATTGTACCGTTTGTTTTAATTGTTTTTTTACAATGGCACCCATCGTATTGCACTTAGAAAAAGCATGGGTATTAAAATGTTCATTAAGCCCCGCAGCAAGCATTTTTACTTTATAATGTTCTGATAGTTCGTCTTTTACCATCGCATTCAGCAGTTCAACCAACTGGCGCCTTTTGCTGTAAACCCGGTAAGCAATACTGGTTCTTTCTTCTTCCTGATATTGCTGAATAACCTCGGCGCTTAAATTTTTTAATACGAGCTCTACATATTCGTAATTTTCTTTATAAAACTGGGGTAAATACAATTTTTTTTGGCCTTCATAGCTTTGCTGATCAAAATCTATGGCCCTAAAACGGTATTGAAAATCCTCAATATCGGGAGTAATTTCGGCTACAAAATTATAACTACGCATATCACCCAATAGCCGGGCAAAACACCGTTCATTAAACTTTACAAACTCTTTTGCCATTCTAATCTTATTATGAACCGGGTTATTCAGGTATCGGTCTATAAATAAATCACCGGGTACACCGGCTATATGTTCTTCTACCAGCGTATTTTGGTGATATAGGAATACAATATAATTTGGCGATAATAAGTGCTCTAATTCTAATCCATAAATACGGGAAGCATCAGCCACTTTTACATAAAAATGATCATAATTTCCATTTATGCGATTGATTATGCGGATTCTAAACGGGATGCTATTTCCAAATTCACAAAAATCAATTCTTTCTACATCTAAGTGTTTAGAAAAACTTAAGTTGCCTTCGGTTTTCAATACGGCATAAGTTTCAATCAGGTTATTCCGCAAAAATTCCATTTCTTTTAAATCATATATGGCCGTTTCCCAATGGGTAAGATTACCATGCTTATCTTTTAAGGCATCAGAAAAGCGATAATTCAAAAGATCTTTATAATTAACCGGTAACTCTTTATCCCGCCCATATTTTTCCAGGTATTCCTGCAGGCCCTTGCTTACGGGAAATATTTCTTTCCGCATTAAAGGCCTGTCTGTTTCCTTGCTCAATTTTGCATTTACAATATCAGAAAATTGCATACGATAAAGATAACTAACAAATGTTGAAAAGCTGTTCAGAACTGCATTATAAAGAAAAGGGAACAGCATGGCGAAAGCTATACTTTTGTTTTAATAGTTGCTGCTATGATGCAGTTGTAAAAATTTGTAACTGAAATTAATAAAAGGAATACCATGTATAAGAATATCCTGTTTGTAATATTGCTGTTTATGAGTACTGTGCTGTTTGCACAAAACCAGCCAAACATGGCGCCCTCCAGAATGTTGAAAACAGCTTCTTCTTTAGTAGAAGCACAGCAATACGAAGCGGCGGAATCTTATTATAAAAAAGGACTGGCTGCTGCCACAAAAAATAAAGATGTGTATTACCAGGCACAGGCATACGAAGGGTTGGGTAATTTGTACAGCAGGCTCACACAAAAAAAACAAGCTGCCGAATCTTATGAAAAAGCGATAAAGCTTTATCGTGCGCAGGGTCTTTCTGTAATTGCAGAGGTATTAGAATCTTTGGTAAAAGGATTAAAAGGAGAAGGTGATTTATATGCAGGCGTAGAAGTAGGGGCCAAAGGCATTAAACTAAGTGTGATAGAATTACAATTACATAAAGACAGTGAAAATGATTATATCTTAAAAACAGATACTTCAATTAATACTGATGCAGCAGCACTCTCTTATCAAAGTGAAGTGGAAACCAGGAATGCTATTGCCGTATTTTATAAAATTATAAAAACACGATACGATATTGCCTACAATAAAATCCATATTGTAATTAGCAGTGGCCTGAAGCAAGACTTAGACAAGTATGGTAAAACAGAATATTTTGCACAGGTAATCCGGCCCAAAGAATTAGATAGCCGTATCCGTATAAATTATATTACGCCTAAGCAGGAAGCGGAGCTTAGCTTTAGGGGAATTGTTCCTCAAAAAAACAGGCTCACGGCCGATCAGTTAGATGTGGGCAGCGGTAATACCAAAGGCGGATATTTTGATGAAATGAATGCTTTTGTTCCGGTAACATTTGCATTGGGCACAAAATCTTTTCAGCGATTAATAGAATCAAAAACACAAGGCAGCCTCGAAGAGTTTTTAGAATCTGCCAAGCAGATCATGGATGATAGCTTAGCCCGGCTGATGGTGTATGAATTTGCCAATAAAACAGAGTTTAAAACCCGGGATGTTGTGTACTTATCCGGCGGTATTGTATGGAGCATTGCCTCACTCATGTATCCTGAAAAGATCAATGATAATTATGTAGAAATTTCTGCCGCAGATATTGCATCTTTCCGTAAAAAAGTGTATTCAGATTATATGACGCTCATTACCCCGGATGTAAGTAAAACATTAGATGCGAAAGATGCCAATACTACACTCCGAAATATCAACAGGGTCATAAAAACATACGATCAAAAAGCAATGCTGGCAGGTGCCATTTGGTTAGATGAGTTGATACAGCAGGTAAATACAAGGAACCCGGGTAAAAAATTCATCTACCCACGATATGCTTATGTAGGCTGGATAAGCGGCTATATTATGGATAAGATTAATAAACAGTATATGACAATGGCCTCAAATTAAAACCTTTTGCAGTTTGTTTTAAAAAGTTGAATACTCATAATAAAAAAGCGGAAATCATTTTTCCGTTTACACATAAAATAATAAAAATTACTCTTTAAACAGGAAGTAATGGATAAGTTTGTTTTTCAGAATTAATATGTTAAACTTTTTATATACAGGCCGCTTCAATTTGAAGCGGCCTGTATAATAGAGAACAATCAATATTTATAACCTATCCAGCACCCCATCCACAATGCCGTAAGCCACACTTTCTTTCGCATCCATCCAGTAATCCCGGTCAAAATCTTTTAATATTTTTTCATAGGTTTTGCCGCAATTTTTTGCTAATAAGCGGGCGCCCATTTCTTTTGTTTTTTGCATTTGCAAAGCCATAATCTCCAGGTCGGCACTGGTGCCACGGCCACCGCCACTGGGTTGGTGGATCATTACTTCGCCATGCGGGAAAATAAAGCGGTGACCTTTTTTACCTCCGCTCAATAAGATACTGCCCATACTGGCGGCCATTCCCATACAGATTGTACTTACCGGGGAACTTATCATTTGCATGGTATCGTAAATTACCATGCCGCTGGTTACAACACCTCCGGGGCTGTTAATGTAAAATGAAATTTCTTTTCCGGGGTTTAAGGCTTCTAAATAAAGTAATCGGTCTGTAATGTCTTTTGCTGTTTTATCTTCTACTGCACCCCACAAAAATATTTTTCGCTGTTCAATAAATTTTTTGTCGAAACGCCATCCGCTCAGCATTTTCTCCATTGGGTTATCAAGCTGGGGCATTTCGGGAGATTCTTCTTCCTCTTCAAATCTTTTATTCATATTTTTTATTTGAAATTCTTTTAAATGATTTTATTTTTTCTCTTTCTTTGGATTGGTGAGTAACACTTCGTCAACCAGGCCGTATTCTTTGGCTTCAATGGCAGTAAGCCATTTATCCCTGTCGCAATCTTTTTCTACCTTTTCTATTGGTTGCCCGCTATGAAAAGCAATGATCTCATAAAGTTCTTTCTTAAGCTTACGGATTTCATTTACAGTAATCTCAATATCAGAAGCCTGTCCGCCTGCGCCTGCACTGGGTTGGTGCATCATAATGCGGCTATGTTTTAATGCGGTACGTTTTCCTTTGGTACCAGCACACATCAGTACCTGTGCCATACTGGCGGCCATACCTGTACAAATAGTAGCCACATCTGGTGTTATAAACTGCATGGTGTCATACATGCCCAAGCCTGCATGTACACTGCCTCCCGGGCTATTGATATACATCTGTATATCCCGGGTACGGTCAGTACTTTCTAAAAATAATAATTGTGCCGTTACAATATTTGCCACTTCATCACTAATGGGGTATCCTAAAAATATAATACGATCCATCATCAATCGGCTATATACATCCATCACCGCAACATTCATGGGCCGCTCTTCAATAATATTGGGAGTGAGCCCCGTTACCAGGTAAGGATTTGCATTTGCAATTGCACTATTCTTTTTTGAATATGCATTCAATTGGTTACTGCTAATGCCTTTATGCTTTATTGCATATTTTTCAAACTCTTTTTCAAAATCCATTATTCTTATTTATAGTTGTGTCGAAATATTTCAATTAAACCGCTATCGTCTTTTATTTTATAAAACTAACTTATCTAATCATTTCTTCTTCCCAAAAATATCATTACATATTGAAAAAGCATGGCTAAACTTGCCAGTGCTGCTACCACATACGTTAAAGCGGCCCATTTTAATGCATCTTTAGCACCCTCATATTCCGGAGTGGTAGTAATATGTGCCTGGTTGAGCCATGCCAGGGCACGGTTAGAGGCATCAAATTCTACCGGGAGTGTGATTAATGTAAACAAAGTAGTAACTGCAAACAGGATAATGCCGATTAATAAAACAGTAGGGCTACCATGTCCAAAACCCAAAATACCCAGGCCAATTAATATTATCCATTGGCTAAGCTTACTGCTGATATTTACGGCAGGTACAAGTTTGCTTCTAAGGCTTAGCATAGCATAAGCTTTTGCATGCTGCAGGGCATGACCACATTCATGGGCAGCCACAGCGGCAGCTGCTACCGAGCGGCCTGCATATACATCCGGGCTAAGATTTACGGTTTTATTGGCAGGGTTATAATGATCGGTTAACTGGCCTTCTACCGCCGTGATCTTTACATCGTAAATACCATTATCATGAAGCATTTTCTGGGCCACATCGGCGCCACTCATTCCACTGCTGGTGGGCATCTTACTGTATAAAGCAAATTTACTTTTTAACCTGCTTTGTACCAACATACCCAGTCCCATAAAAATGAAGGATACAATTAAAATTCCTGGCGTCATTTCTCTTATTATTTAGCCGTAAACATACAAAAAGTATTCCTTTGAAAAGGAACTGCCATTTTAGCAAAATTTATTTTTTTAAAAATGGATAAAGAGGCACAGGGATTGCAGAGAATAAAAATTAAATGTATATGTAATAATTATAAAACCTTATACGTTTATGCGTAAACATTTTTATCAATCATTAAAACAAAAAGAATGAAAAAAGTATTTGGTATGGCTGCCATAGCAGCAATATTAGCCTCTTGTGCAGGAAATGAAACAAAAACAGAAACCAGCACCGCAGACAGCATGGTTACTACAACTGCTATGGATACCACTACTATGGTAAATCCCGCTCCCGTTACTACCTATACCGCTACCGAAGGCGATGTAATGCTTAAAGACGGTAAAGTGATGGTTTACCAAAATGGCGCATGGGTAGCATCTACAAAAGAAGTTGTACTGGAAGACGGTACTGTTATTACCCTGAAAGGTGAAGTGAAAAATAAAGATGGCAAAACGATTTCATTGCAGGAAGGAGAAGCTGTAAATAAAGCAGGTGCATTTTTTGATAAAGCAGGGAATGCCATTTCAAATGCATGGGATGCCAGCAAAGAAGGAGTGAAAGATGCAGCCGGGGCAGTAAAAGAAGGCGCAAAAGATGCTGCTGGTGCTATTAAAGATGCTTCAAAAAAAGTAGGAGAAAAAGCAAAAGAAGTAGTTCAGTAAGAATAAAAAAAGATAATGATAGCCTGCCTTTATTGGGCAGGCTTTTATTTTATAAGGTTACTGATGATGCTAATGCAAAGTGCAATAACAAACGTATTTAACAGGAAGGCCAATAAACCATGCAGCAAAACCAGCCTCCTGAATTTTTTACCGGTAATTTCTACATCTGATACCTGGAAGGTACAGCCGATTACAAATGAAAAATAGGCAAAATCTAAATAATCCGGTTCTTCATCGCCTGGAAAATCCAGTTCTTTTTTACTTTTTGGCGAATAATAAAGATGTGCATAATGAAAGGTAAAAAAAGTATGAACCAGCGCCCAGGAAAGCATGCTCCCCATGATTGCCAATAGGGTTAATACCATTTTATTGATGGATGTAATATCTGCTTTTAACATCAGTAATACAATCAAAAGTCCTGCTGCAGAAAATAACAAAACCATTGCAAATACAAAACCTGTAGTGCCATCTTCAGTAGCTGCTTTTCTTTTTAAATGCGTGAGGGGTAATGATAAAATTAAAAACCAATTTACTAATAAATAGGAAAGTGCAAAACTGTTCCAGGTAATAAGGGCGGTGAGATAAACAGGTAAGTGCCGTGAAAAATAATAAACGATTGCGGCTATAATTAATCCCAGCATAAGCCTTTGCAGGGGAACCAGATTTTGAACTGCTTTTAATTTTAGCTTTGCCATAAGTCTATAAAGAAAATAATTAAAGTCCCGCTTTTTAAATTTATTTTACCGGGCTTAGCTCCATTCTTTTTCTTGTTGCACTTTCTTTTTATCAACCCTTGCTGTAATGATCACACTTAATTCATATAATAATAATAACGGAAATGAAACAATTGCCTGGCTGGTCCAATCGGGTGATGGCGTAATAACAGCAGCCACAATTAAAATAATTACGACTGCATATTTGCGATAGCGGCGCATAAAACGTGCATTTATTAAACCGATCTTAGCTAATACAAATGCTAAAACAGGCAATTCAAATGCAATTCCACACCCTAATATGATATTTGTAAGTGTTTCAATATAATCATCCAGGGTTGGTAAATATTGATATGTAGACGTAGCGCCTAATTTAAAATTTGCTAAAAAATTAAAAGTAAACGGAGCAAGTAAAAAATATCCAAATGCAGCGCCAGAAAAAAAACAAACAGATACCCAAAAAATACTACCCCTGGCACTTTTAATTTCTTTAGGCGATAAAGCGGGTTTAATAAAACGCCATAATTCCCAAAACAAATAGGGGAATGCCAGGATAATGCCTCCCACCATGGAGATATTTAAAGCACTCATAAACGGGCCGCTTACAGTAATCCCCTGTAAGGTAATATTAATGGGAGGCATGCACAATCCATCACCCAACCCAAGTATGTGCCCAAATTTGCAGAAGTAGGTATAGGTTACGAAGTCAGATTTTGCAGGGGCATAAATGATATGGTCATATATAAAATCTATATAAATGAAAATGAGAATGGCGCCCGCCAGCCATACCAATAATGAACGTGCAATATGCCAGCGTAATTCTTCAAGATGATCTACAAAGCTCATCTCCCCATTCGGGTTCATCTTATTCTTTATTTTTTTAAAGAGGGCTTTTCTTTCTTTTTCGTCTGTGGTATTCACTACATGTTTTTAAAAATGCGAAGTTAAGTAAGCCATTCATGTCATAAACTTAATTTCTTAAGAAAAAGTAAATGGCCATGAAGAAGGCTCCTGTAGAAACAGGAGCCGTTTACCAAAACTAACTGCTTATGAGAAAATTTACTATTTATGTAGTATATAAATACGAACAAAAGAGATGCCAAGTTTTAGGTAATCTGTTAAAACTTTGTAAACAAGAAATGGCCAATAAAAAATACCCGAAAAATCTGTGTTGGATTTTTTTTGGAATTAAGGATTGGTGAGCTTTTCTGCATTTTCAGCAAACTGTAATGCATCAATAAATTCTTGTAACTCCCCATTCAGTACGGTATCTAAGTTATAAACGGTAAGTCCAATGCGGTGATCGGTTACCCTCCCTTGCGGAAAATTATAAGTCCTTATTTTAGCGCTCCTGTCACCGGTGCTCACAAGGCTTTTTCTACGGCGTGCAATTTCTTCTTCTTGTTTTCTCACTTGCTCATCATACAGCCTGGTACGTAACATCTCCATCGCTTTTTCACGGTTAGCCAATTGTGTCCGTTCTGTTTGGCACACTACAGTTACACCGGTAGGTATATGCGTTAAAAAAACTTTTGTTTCTACTTTATTTACATTTTGGCCCCCGGCACCACCACTCCTGGCCGTTTCCATTTTTACATCACTGTCTTTTAATTCAAAGTCCACTTCATCAGCTTCGGGCATTACGGCAACCGTTGCGGCACTGGTATGCACCCGGCCACTGGCTTCCGTATCAGGCACCCTTTGAACCCGGTGTACGCCGCTTTCAAATTTTAAAATACCATACACATCTTCGCCGGTTACTTCTAATTGTACTTCTTTATAGCCGCCTACGGTTCCTTCGCTTTCACTCAGTAATGCCGTTTTCCATCCCTGCTTTTCACAATATTTTAAATACATCCTAAACAAGTCACCGGCAAATAAGGAAGCTTCATCGCCACCGGTACCGGCCCGGATTTCCAAAATTGCATTCTTTTCATCATAAGGGTCTTTCGGAATAAGAAGATTGCGGAGTTGTTTTTCCAGCTCAGTTTTCTTTTCTTCTAATGCCGGCAATTCCATTTTGGCCATTTCCCTCATTTCTTCATCATCTGACTGTAATACTTCTTTATTAAATTCAATATTATCCATCAGTTTTACATATGCATTTCTTGCGTTTACTATTTTCTCCAGGCTGCGATATTCCCGGCTTAAGGCAGTAAACCGTTTATTATCACTTACAATTTCGGGATTTGTTAACGCAACTGCCAGGTCGTCAAACTTAGCTTTAATGGCATCTAATTTATCTAACATCGTTTAATACAGGCCGGTATTTTTTTTACCGGCTGCAAAGATATTTTCTAATTTCCGAAAATGGTAATCCTTCATTTTTAAATTAGGTGATAAAGTATAAAATAAACCCTTATTTGGATTTCAATCCTCTACCTATTTCGATTTTAGTAATTTTAAGCAAATTTTTATTCATGAGGATGATCCATTATTGGTTGTTATTAGTAACCGGTTTCATATTATTAAATAGTTGTAATAACAATGCTAAAAAAAATGATGAGGCACCGGTGGAGGTGGATACAATTATTAAAGTTGCTGATCCGGTAGTAAATATCCCAATATCTGATTCGGGTAATTTTTATAAAAGAATGGTAGGAACTGTAGCTGGTAACGCTGTTGTATTAAACCTGCAAAGGGTAAGCCATCAGTTTTCAGGAATGTATTATTATACTAATATCGGTGCTTATATTGAATTAAGCCCAGCATCAGCAACAAACAAAAATATAGGAGATAGCATTGTGTTAGAAGAATATATTCCCGTGCAATATGAGGAGGATATGGGCAAGGAACAACCCTTACCAGCCAAATGGGTTTTTAAATATATTGGGGATGCCATAGAAGGAAAGTGGATCGGTTCAAATGGAAATGTTGCTAATATTTCTTTAAGAGAGCAATACGATCTTACTTCTTACACATTTAATGTACTTTCTTATTCCGATTCTGCCCGACTGTTCCCAGGCAATAAAAACTCACCCCAGGCAACCATCCGGGAAGATTTTGTAATACCTGCCGGCAATTATAGTGCTGGTACCTGGCTGAATACCGAGATCATGAAAATGTTGGAGGGGTCTTATAAAAGCACACAGGCACTATCTTACGACTCATTGATAAACCGCATACATCTTTCTTATATTAATGATTACCGCTCACAGGCCAAAGATATAAATGAAAAAGAAGCCGAAACAATGGCGTATCTGAATTATGACTTACAACAAAATATAAAAATATGCTGGAACGATAAAAGTTACCTGGTGCTAAAACATTTCGGCTATAGTTATGCGGGCGGTGCCCATGGAAATTATGGCGAATCTTTTTATTGTTACAATGTAGCTGAAAAAAAAAGGATGCGATTAAGTGATATTACCAGTGCCGATACCCTTTTATTACAAAAATTATTAGAAAAGAATTTTAGAATAAGAGCCGGCCTTAAACCTGATGAAAAATTAAATTCCATTCTCTTTGAAAATTTTTTGAAACCAAATAAGAATTTTTATTTTTCAGGAAGTGAAATTATCTTTTCTTATACGCCTTATGAAATTGCAGCGTATGTATATGGACAAATAGATATTGCTATCCCATATACAGATTTAAAAGGTTACTTAAACCCCATTTTTCAAAAAAGGATGGGCCTCCCATAATATGCTAAGAAAATTTAAAGCAAACCGGCTCTTTAATGGATCTGCGTTTGCACCGAAAGATTCAGTACTTATCACTACTGCTATGGGCAAGATTTTAGACATAGTGCCCGAAGTGGATGCAGGCGACCAAATTGAGATATTGGCTGGCACCCTTTGTCCCGGCTTTGTAAACGTGCATTGCCATATAGAATTAAGCCACATGCTGAATATGATTCCTGAACATACCGGCTTAGTAAATTTTGTACAACAGGTAATTCAGAAAAGAGCTGCCCTGCCCGAATTAAAGCAGGAAGCAATGCGTATTGCCGAAGCCCAATTATATAACTCCGGTACAGTAGCTATTGGTGATATCTGTAATAGCGCCGATAGTATTGAGTTAAAACAAAAAAGTAAACTGTACTGGAAAAACTTTATTGAGATCACCGGTTTTGTAGATTCATTCGCAGCAAATCGAATGGCTGAAATGGAGGCCATCAAAAAAAGCTTTACATCAAAAGGCCTTCCTGCTGGCATTGTGCCTCATGCACCTTATTCAGTGTCTAAAACTTTGTTTGGGCAAATTAACGATGCTACCGTTGGTGAAATCATATCTATTCACAACCAGGAAACAGCAGCAGAAAATGAGTTATACGAAACCAAGACCGGGGCATTTATTCAATTTTATAACTTGCTGGGTATTGACGTTTCTAATTTTTCTCCTACCGGAAAATCGAGTATAAAAAGCTGGTTGCCTTATTTCACAAAAGATCAAAGGATAATATCGGTACATAATACATGTACCAGCAGGAATGACCTTCACAATTTATCAGTCAGTCAAAAAGAAAACATCACATTTTGTATATGCCCCAATGCCAATTTGTATATTGAAAACAGGCTTCCTGAAATACCGGTCTTCCTGGCAGAAAAGTTGAATATCGTTATAGGCACCGATAGCCTTGCAAGTAACCATACTTTAAATATGTATGAAGAAATAAAAACGATACAAAAGTATTTTCCCGGTATAGCAGAAGAAAATATTCTACGGTGGGCAACCTTTGGAGGTGCATCTGCATTGGGTGTTGCAGATCAATTTGGAAATTTTGAAAAAGGGAAGCAACCTGCTGTGGTTATTTTGCAGCATGGAGAGAGTAAAAGGATTTTATAAAAAATACTCCCCTAAAATAAGAAAACTTCAAAGTTTCTTTACACATCCTGACCTTTCTTTTTTTTGCTGAGATATTTCCCCATTTTTTTAATGATAAAATAAAGCAGCAGCAATACCAGGCCTGCAATTACTACAGGAATCACCAATGCTAATATTGATACCGTAGCAGCAGCGCCATTTTCACCTGTAGTTACAATGGAGTTGGCAGTACCTGCTGTACCGGCACTGGAGCCTAAGCGGAGCAAGCCCATGGCAGAATGTATTAAGCCCGCAGCGCCTCCTCCGGCAACTAAACCCAACCCCCATTTAAGCGGCTCTGCAATTTGATCGCTCATAAAAGAAGTACTCACCAGCGTTCCTGCACCAATAGCAAGTGGCAACGCAACCTTATCTAACAGGTTATCTAAAAAGGGGACATAGTAGGCCACAATTTCTGCAACTGTGGCCGTACTCAAAATCGCAAAAGCCGTCCAGCTTCCCATCCATTGAAAGCTGTCAGAAAAATGATACCATCCCATCAGCGAAGCAATATTACCCACCAGCAAAGGTAAAAAAATGCGGAAGCCGGTTGCAGCAGCAATGCCAAGGCCAACACAGATTGATAAAAATATTTCCAAGGAGATTCTTATTTTCTTTTAAAGTTAGACGAATTTACCGGACTATTAAAAGCCATTTTAGCTAATTATTTTATTGCTTATTTATCATCCAAGTACTTCCTGGATAATGGGCAATGTTTTTAAATTTCCAAAATCCTGGATGTGTAGTTGAAAATAACTTATGTATGCGGCCAGCAAAACCCGCCGGATGTTTTTATTTAGTTTGATATCTGCCAGTTCGCCGGGTTGCATAATTCTTAATAATTCAGCCGTAAGTTGTGCATTTTCATTTTCTAAGTAATAAGTATGCTGCGGAACGGAAGATACAAATCGTCCTTCCTGCAGGTCTAATATTTCTCTTTTACCTGGCATAAAATCATCTTGTATCTGCAAACCCGAAAAATGAGGTAACTGTAAAACAAAATATAATGGAAAGTTTGCCGCAACTTCCATAGATGCCTGGTCGAGTTGCTGTAAAGCATCTTCACAAAAGTAAAAAAGGTCAATGTTTTGTTCGGGTTGTTTCAGGGTTTTATGCAAGAGTTCAATCATAAATAAAGCGATGCTGTTTTTCACCACATCCGATAAAATGTGCTGGTATAAAAAAGCCCAGTTCGCTTCCTTTATCCTATTCATTGCTTTTTGTTCCTGATGGTATGCCTGCATTTCTAATTGTGCAGATGGTTGAAAAAGTATGGCCTTTGCTGAACTTTTTTTAGCAGACCGTGCAGCATTCACGATATAGGTCTGTACTCCGAAGCGTTCCGTAAATGCAGTAACCACAAGGCTTGTATCGCCATACCGGATACTTCGTAAAATGATAGCTTTTGTATTATAAATCATAAAATAGAAATGAAATGGCCCTGCATGCCTTGTATGTTTTTAATAAAAATACCGCTTAAATAAACTTTCTTTGCAAAATTAAACAGTGTATAGATTTATATGTGGCAACGTTTGGCAAAGCTGGTTATTAAACACCGGCTTCTTCTTATTATTATATTAAGTATTATTACCGGAATGATGGGGTATTTTGCAAGCCAGGTAAAATTGAGCTACGAATTCGCAAAAGCAATTCCATCCGGCAATCAAAAATACAAGGATTACCAGGCATTTCGGCAAAAATTTGGGGACGATGGAAACATCCTGGTAGTAGGTATTCAAAGCGATAAAATTTTTGAATTAAAAAATTTTGAAGCATACAGCCAATTGCAACAGCGCTTAAAAAAAGCGCCCGATGTGTGGGATGTAATGAGTATGCCATCTGCCGTAAACCTGGTTAAAAACCTGGAAACCGAAAAACTGGATGCACAAAAGATATTCAGTTCCCCCATTCAAACACAGCCACAATTAGATTCTGAAAGGATTGTTTTTGAAAATCTCCCTTTTTATCGTTCTTTATTATATAACCCCGGTACCCATGCCTACTTAATGGCAGTACGCATTAATAAAGATTCACTGAATTCACCCAAAAGGACCCAAATTGTAAATGACATAACAAATGCCACTGCAAATTTTCAAAAAGAAACAGGCATACAAACCTATGTAAGTGGTTTGCCTTTGATACGTACAGTAGTATCGGACAGGATTCAAAAGGAAATGCGTTTTTTTCTCATCGCATCTTTACTGTTAAGTGCCCTGATCCTTATTATTTTTTTCAGGTCGGGCAGTACCACCATACTCTCTTTGCTGGTTGTAATCATGGGTGTCATTTGGACGGTGGGCCTTATGTATTTATTTGGGTTTAAGATTTCATTGCTAACTGCCTTAGCGCCGCCATTAGTTGTAGTTATTGGGATACCCAACTGCATTTATTTTATTAATAAATATCATACCCTGTATTTGCACAAAAAAAATAAGGAAAATGCATTGATTGGGATGGTGAGTAAAATGGGTGTGGTTACCCTGTTTTGCAACATTACAGCGGCTATTGGTTTTGGTGTTTTTGCTTTTACACAAAGTGCCATTTTAAAAGAGTTTGGCATTATTGCAGGTTTAAGTATTATGATGGTATTTGTAATTTCTTTTATTTTATTACCCGCTGTTTTAAGTTTTTTACCCGCACCAGGGTCACCTCAATTAAAATATTTACACAGTAACTGGATCACCTGGTTACTAAAGAAAATTGAAAATATTGTTTTAAATTATCGCAGGGTCATATATGGTATTACCGCTATATTGGTATTGTTCTCAATCTTAGGGATGATGCGATTAAATTCCGTTGGCTATATCGTAGATGATTTACCGCAAACAGATAAAATTTTTACGGATCTTAAATTTTTTGAAAATAATTTTAAAGGTGTAATGCCTTTGGAAATTGTAGTTTCTACTAAAAAGCCGCATGGCATTACAGGTTCCAGGGCGCTGGGCATTTTTCAAAAAGTAGATTCATTATCACAGTATATCGCAGCACAACCTAATATGAACAGGCCATTGAGCCTGGCAGAAGGATTGAAATTTGCCAAGCAGGCATTTTATGAAGGTGATTCTTCAAACTATATGTTGCCCAATGCTTTTGATGGCGCCTTTGTGGGTGAATACTTGCGGCCACAACACGATAACGGGGCAAAAGCCAACCAACTTTCCCGCATGCTTTTATCTTTTATTGACACTGGCCGGCAAAGTACAAGAATAAGTGTAAGCATGGCCGATGTGGGTACCCGGGATTTACCCATCATTTTAAAAGGGATAGAAGATAAGGCCCATACTTTATTTGATAGCAGTTATACGGTTGATCTTACCGGAACCAGTATTACTTTTTTAGAAGGCAGCAAGTACATCATAAATGGGTTGAAAGAAAGTATATTTTGGGCTTTTTTATTTATTGCATTGTGTATGCTTTGGTTATTTCGCTCAGGCCGGATTTTATGTTATTCTTTAATTACAAACATTATTCCTTTAATGGTTACGGCAGGTATTATGGGCTGGCTGGGTGTACCCTTAAAACCCAGTACGGTATTGGTTTTTAGTGTGGCCCTGGGAATTGCTGTAGATATTAGTATTCGTTTCCTGGTAAATTACAGGCAAGAATTGCCGGCATATAAAAACGATGTAAATACCACGGTGAGGTACAGTATCCGGCATACCGGGCTCAGCATCATTTATACCTCAATGGTACTAATAGCCGGGTTTGTAATTTTTTGTGGCAGTAGTTTTGGTGGCACTTTTGCGCTCGGCTGGCTTACTTCACTCACTTTAATAGTAGCCACGGCAACGAACTTAATCTTGCTACCTGTTTTGCTGATGAGGAAAGCTGCTAAACATAATCAAAAATAACCGCATGCAGCGTTTTTCTACTGAAAATGTCTTTAAATTAATATTTGAGTTATATTTGTTTAATACTAACAACACTGAATTATGAGAAAACTTGTAATGCTGCTCTCGCTATTTCAATTAATAGCGATTTTTTCTTTTGCGCAAAATCGAACAATTGCAGGAAGAATTACTGATGAAAATGGTAAGCCAATAGTTGGTGCTTCTGTACTGGTAAAGGGTACAACCAT